>Ga0228710_1003093_pt1 | contig 26498 bp, 15 predicted proteins | sample MedpolnodulmetaG_FD_177995 | JGI IMG/M metagenome (GOLD analysis project Ga0228710, IMG submission 177995) | Root nodule microbial communities from Medicago polymorpha collected in Santa Monica, California, United States - pink nodules | ecosystem: Host-associated > Plants > Roots > Nodule... | reverse complement strand
CTAAGAGGCATAGACTAATTTTCCTTTTTGTTTGGTATGTACTGTATAATTACTTAAAAACTCTTTAAATTAATAATTATTAATTTATCGATAAATTAATAACTCTCTAAATTAATAAATTTCTCCGATCCTGACATTATTAATTTATAGAGTTTCTCCTGTAACTTAAAAATACAAGAAATTTCTGCACTGATTTGTTACAAACACCGTATTGGTCATTTTTCCATATAAATATATAACATGCAAATGTGAGACGACGAACAATCTTGCATTTGACCATTTTAATAGTAAATAATTATTCTTTATCATTTGATTTGGTATTATCACCGTGTGTTTTATTGCTATTTTTTCATTTATATTTTTCTTATCGTTATCATGGTGGCCAACCATGGACGCTAACCCAAATTTGAAGTTCCTTGATCAAAACTTTGTTTTAATTAATTTTTTATCGAAATTTTTATGCTGTTAAATAAAATCATAATTTTGATTGATCATCTTTTTGTTAAAGGGTTTTTCTATCATGTACAAATTTGCACATATTAAAAAATTTAAAATAGTAATTTTGCATTGGAACTTGAACATTTTGTATTAAATATATAACTTTTTGTTAAATAATTGTTGGTTTCAATAAAAACTTGTTACTTTTAGTTATCTTAACATCTTAACATGTGCAATATTGCACATGTTAGACAAACCTTTGTTAAATACCTTCAGGCGATACCACTAAGAGATGCGTTTATCTTTATTTTATTTTTTTGGCTTGGTGTGTGTTTTTTATCAAACCTTTTAGGACTTATATCATTGTGTGTTTTTTAATTTATGAACTTACAAATCTTGATGATAATATTGGTAACACTAATATGAATTTTGAGATAGTCGTGGAACTTATTAGAATCAAAATATGGCACAAGAAAGTCAGCAATCTCTTTTGATCATGATGATTGATGCATAGTTGCCAATGTTATGATCCTCAATGTCTCTTTCTTTTGCCAATGTCGTACTATGTTTGTGATACATATAGTGGAACTGTGGAAATCTCCTTCAAAAAGAAATTTATAGTGAAAGGTATAATGATGTTGTAAACAAATTTATAGTGGTAGAATGATGTTGTAAATCACTTATTGAGAACTATTACCATTCTCACTCTTTTAATTCTTTCTCTCATTTGTTTTTTTTTATGTTTTTTACTTCTCTATTTTTTTTAGGGGATTCTTCACTCTTTTATGTCTTCTCATTTATCATTTACATTTTTTATTAAAATGTTTGTCTATAATGTTAATTTCGATTAGATTTAGGTGTTTTATATTCATGGTTTGACTATGACATCGACTCATGAAAAATGATGTTAACAATTATGAATTCCTTTCTTTTTATGACAAAAAAAAAATCCTTTGTTTTGTGGAGTATTAATAAAGATTTGTTTGTATTAGAGATATTGATTTTTGTATTATAAATCTTTTGTGAATTCTCTTTTACATTTTCTTCTGTAATTAAACTCTTTTATATATATATTTTTTAACAATAAAAAATGGAACATATATATTAACAAAACTCGGGATCTCCAAAGTACAAGGTGTACCAAGAAGACCCCAAATACTTACAGAGATGCAATGTTAGCCAAATAAATTAGTCAATTCCCAAACAAGCCATCGGACTTGACCACCAAAAGGTAAAACCGAAAACAAAAATAGCATTACTAGCTATTAGCCCCCAAAGAGAGCACCGCTTTACCTTATCCAACATCTGATCTATGGAACTACCTATATTGTTAAACAACCTTTGATTACGGTCATTCCATATGATCCACGCACAAAGCAACCAAACTAGCTATATAAAAGAGCGTCTTGCTCACAAGCCACCTGCTGAATAAGTAAACTGGTAGAAATGATCTAAGACATTAAGAGGGTCTGGTCCTAAGATACCAAGCCAAGACCGCACCTTATGCCACAAAGTGCCATAAAAATCACAAGAAATGAATAAATGTTGAGAAGTCTTGTTGCCACCGCAACCTGGCAAACAACCCGCCGCGTCACTAGAAAGAATACCACGACGCACCAAATTTGTTCGAGTAGGCAACCGGTTCCGTAACAACCTCCAAGCAAAAATTGAAACTTTAAGCGGAACATGTTTATGCCAAACTAGAGCCTCTGCACGGTCCACCTGAGGGCTGTCCTGAGAAGTTACAAGCTGATAAGCGTTACTAACTGTGTAACCTGCAGATATGTCTAGCTGCCATCTCCATGTATCTGACACATTAAACTGCAAAGAAACACTACGAAGTAAAATTATACACTCCCCTAGCATCTCCTCCTCCCACACCCATAACCGCCTTCTCCAACTCCAACCCGCCCCACCAACCTCCCACCCACGCGATTCCATATGAGAAACCGTGCAAGATTTGTCAACCGCGAGATCAAAATGGCGCCTGAAGCGCACTCGAAACGGCACTCCACCTAACCAAGGATCATGCCAAAATAATGTATCAGCCCCATCACCCACCAACCGAGATACACCCTCTTGAAACCAACCTCCTCCAACCCATCTCTAATTTTGGCGATCTCCCGCCACCACGAAGAAACACTCAGGCCCCCAACCTCCACTCTTTTATATATTAAATTGGTTTGTTTTATAAATAAGTTAAATGAACAATTAGTGTAGAGAGACACGACACCATAAAACATATTTATAAACCATTCCTAAAAAACATATATACACACCAAATGAAAAATTATAATTGTTGTCAAATTTAATTTACATTTATTATATTGATTAATATGATGTATATGCATTTAATTTGATAATATATCTCGGTGAAGTCATCTCCATATGCATTCACATGATTCAATTTTTGAAGTTTAATTTCTATTTAATAATATCATTAAAAATATTATACAAGATTAAATAATAACTTGATTGAATCCTAATAATAGTTATAAGTAAAATTTGACTTTTTAGGTTCATTCAATAATTAATATACTTGGTCTGTAATCCAGAACAAGCACATTAGTTATTTAATAAATCTTAAAATTAAACTTTAGGTCATAATTGAGGTTAGAGGGAGTACTAGAAATGTATTGTCTTAAAAAGATTTTCTTTTATCCATGTCTACAAGTCTTCGCGGGATGGGGTTGGATCAACCAATAATTGCACACAACTTTTTATAAAATCCATAACTATATATAAAATTAAATGACATTCTATATTATAAAAATTTCAACACTTAGACTAGATTCTATTGTTTAAAATTTGAACACTTTTTTTTTTTGGATGAACTGGGAGAGAGGACATGCATCAAGAGGAAACACCGACATCCCAACTAGGTTTGTACTCTAGGAAACATTTATCCTATGCCGCCAATCTCAAATTTAAACACTTGAATTTAATTGAAGCACTTTGAATCCCTGGGGTCAAAGTGTGAATCCTAGGTCAATGCCTAGAAAAAACGCTAGCTCAATTACAATGTTAAATTAGCAAGGGTGGATACATCGCCACCTGAATGCAGTTAAAAATAAGAAAGGGCCTCTTCATCTTTGTAAACGGGTGTGGGTACAACAGTTAGTTCATGAAAGTATGGCCCGTTTTAGAACATTGATTAAAGATACCCTTACTTGAAAATATATGGAAATAATTGACGCTATGAATAGGAGGAAGATTAATTTTATGTGCCAACATGAAACTAAATGGGTGGGTGAAAAGGTTAAAGAGTTAAAAAGTTCAAGATTGAAACATTGGTACACTAGAAAAGTTAGATCGAGAAATGGTGTAGACATTATTTTGGATAAAGAATTAAAAAAGGATATTGTGAATGTAAAGAGGATAGTAGATTGTATTGTAGCTCACAAATTTGTAGTTGAATAAGACATCTTTAAAAGAAATTGAAAGGAAAGAAGACAACTTTAATGTTATTAGTGTTTACGCACCTTAGGTAGGGTTGGAAGAATATCCTAAAGTAAAATTTTGAAAGGATCTGAAAGGCTTAATTCAAGATATACCACAAGATGAACATATTTTTCTAGGAGAGGATCTAACTGGGCATGTAAGGAGTGTTTGATAAGTTTTGAAGGCGTGAATGAGGGTATAGCCTCGGGGAGATGAATGTATTGGGTAAATTCAACCTATATTTTTTTGTTGTCTTTTAATCTTACTTTAGGAAAACAAAAGGGAGTCTTATTACATACAAGAGTGAGATGTCATGTTTTCAGATAGATTTATTTCTTATTAGTAATTATGACAGAAATATTTGTTTACACTTAAAGTTTTACCAGTAGAGAGTTTGACCATCCAACATATAATATTGGTTATGGATGCAAGGGATAGAAGAGCGAAGAGGAGATGTCATGGTTTGGATACAAGGATCGAGTGGTAGCATTTAAAGGATGAAAAATAAAGTGTTTTACTACAAAATATTTTAAAGGAAGGTTGCGTGAAACTATATAGGAGCGAAAATGATATGTGGAACAAGATGACATATGATATTAGAAAAGTGGTAAAAGAGACACTAAGAGAATTAATAGGTTTTGGACCTAGCTAGGGGTAAAGAATTTTGGTGGAACTAAGATGTTCAAATGAAAATGAGAATCAAAAGGGGGTGTTTTAAAGTGTGGTATATGTGTAAAAGTATAAATATTTAGAAAAATTATAAGAGAGCTAAGAAAGGGGCAAAGAAGGCATTGAACGCGACAAGAACACGAGCTTTTGATGTGTTATACCAATCCTTACACACCAATGAGGAAGAAAAGTTTATATATATTCTTGCTAAGGGACGGGAAAGAATGAAAAAGATATATGAATCAAGTGTAGTTTATTAAAAAGGAGATGGTAAATTTATTGTTCATGAAAGAGATATAAAGGGTAAATGGAAGTAGTATTTTTAAAACTTATTTAATGAAAGTTATATATATAACCATACTCCAACATGATGGACATTAAAGAGGAGGATATAAACTATAACTACTGTCATCGGATTCAAGAGCACAAGGCAAAACAAGTGTTGAAACGGATGACTAACAATAAGGCAGTTGGGCTTGAAAATATACCTATTAAAGTGTGAAAAAGGCTTGAAGAAATTTCGTCCTCAACTCGAACCCGCCTCAAACCTAAATTTTTCCCCAAACCCGAACCTACTACCATAAATTAATATTCATCCATTTTTATTAATCTAATCCATTTGAGTTAGGAAAACACCCAACACCATATTTGATATCAAACAGACCTCTCTATAAGGTAATTAGTCAATTTCAAACTAGGGTAATGATTATAGTGATTAAAAGTTCAAAAATATCTCAAAAGTAGGGGATAATATTTAGAGACTTGCATGTTACATATATATCAAAATATTTCTACATTCGGTACCGGTTCGAAGTGAGTATCTATATCTTTAGAGACTTGTCAATCATATTAGGAACATGGGCTACCATAGATTTTAATGAAAAATCATTTTGACAATATTAAATATAAGTTTTTTTAAAATGTCAATGTAATATATTCTTGGGGAAAATATTATTATGTCGAAGAGATCGAAGCATTTGGTTTTTTAAAAAATGAAAAAATTTTGTAGTTAGTTGTTAGATTAATATTTACTCCTTCGTTTAAGTTTGACCCATTACCTTCAACTCCTTATACGTTAACTCAAATCATTTGAACTACTCAGCCCCCAAAACAATTTATTAGTTAGGATAAAATATTAATTTAAAATATCTTAATACAACTATATAATATATTTTTACAAAAACTACACAATATTACAAGTTATTTTTTTGTCAAAAAAACTTTATATTTTATATTAAAGTTACTTTAAATTTATACTGATTTATATATCAAATAACTTAAATATTCACTAACTTTGAATAAATTAATTTTCAATTTAAAATAATATTTTATTAAAAGTTGATAAGTACGTTAGTTCCTTGAGTAAAAAAAATAATAAGTAGGTTGATTTCCCGTGCTTAGCACGGGTATCACACTAGTACAGATAATAAATAAACAACCAGAGTCTCGAGTTTAGAATGAAGATTCAAATTGTATAATGTAATAAGTAATCTAGGAACTATCTTGACCTAAAATTGAATTGAGATGCCAGGACTGTTATAATTCCCATGATAATAATGTATCCAAAACTTTAATGATATATCTTTCAGTAGAATTTATTTTATGATCTTCTTTTGGCCTTACAAACAATTCAATAATCTGCAAAATGCAATAAGGGAGGATTGGTTCATCCAAACAGAGAAAATGTTGCTACTACTAGCATTTTCAAGATTATGTTTGAATTTTGAAAATGTCAGTTGTAGTAATATTTTATTTGTTTTGATGAGCTAATTCTTTCTTATTTAATTTTGCACATTTCTGCCTTATTTGTGATGCCAAAAAATGATCACAGATAGATTTTATCCGATGATCTTTCACTATAGTATGGGATGTATTATAATTGTCATAGGAATTATAAACAAATTTAATGGCTTTGATATCTTTATTTCTCGCTTCTTGTCATCTTAGATCAATTCATACTTTTGTTAGAATCATTACAATCACTTACTTGTTTGACACAAATGCTAAAAACAAAAAATATCACACTACTCATTTACATATATGAATATTTTCTCATATACCCTTTAACTTGTATATCAAGAAACTAATTTTGCTTGTATGTAAATTTCTAAAACAGGACCCTTTTGGAGTTCAACAACAATTTTTTATCATCTTATGAGCGAATTTCAAATGACTCTAGAAAGTTAATGTGAATGAAAGGTTCGGAGCTCGGCGAGCTTGTTCACAAACTATCAAGTTGACCCCAATATAAGCCATGTCCTTTTCTCATCTTATTGGGAAATTTCAGCAGCTGAGACTGCAACTCTTGCTCAAAGCAATAGTACTATAAAAATGTAAACATAAATTGGTCAAAGATACATCATATAAAAAAAACTCCTCCAAAGATAGACATTACTTAATATTTTACCACTAAAATTTTCAAGGAAAAGAAGAGGAAATATTTGGAGCAATAATTGGTTGTTTTATTCATGTTTTACTTGTTACCAAAATTCTAAGCATGTCCAACAGCTTAGCTGTTCTGTTTATGTTTCATCATCTGTCGTGTATTAGCAATTGTGCAACATTTAATTACTAAGAAGCTAGTAATGATTTCGTACTCTTGCACGAAACTAAAAGAAAAAAGGAGGAAAACAGATGAGTTAAATCTTGTAAGGTGTAAAGATTCTTTGCTCTTGATCTGATGCAGAAACATGTGTGAACTTTTTAGTATTTCCTTGATTCTCTTACTAAAGGGATTTCCACCCCTTTAATGATTTATGCATCAACAATGAAAGTGCTTGTATTTCTTGCAAGCAACAGCGTTTTGAATGTTGCCTTAGTGAATTTTTTTTTTACAAGAAGTTGCCTCATTGAATGATAAGGACAGTTTCAATCAATCAGAAAATTGTTTATTATTGGGAACACAGTAAGAAAGCTATAAAAAAAATACTCTCATCAAAGGTAAATTCTTATATCAAAAACTTGGCCTAGCATCTTTGAAATCAAGAACAACCAAAGCTAATGCAGCCGAAATTGCAGCCAACGACATATTAAAACCAAAAAGCATTGCAATCAACATATCCTAATGTAATCATATAAACACAAGATTTCCACAGTCTGTTTCCACTCAGTACTAAATAGTCCTTTCCTTCCAAAGTGATCAAAATGTGTTCTTCTATTGTTCTATCTACTTCAACAATGGTTTTCGACAACCTAGTTTCCTCCTTTGTTTCAGAAGGCAAGTAATTTTTAGTTCCTTCCTTTGATGCAAATGAGTTTCTAGCAAAATCTATTGTGCTACCAACTTGAAACTTACGAATTTCACTATCACTCAAAATTAATTGGTTTTGTAGATTATGAACTTGGGGAGAGTTTCAAAATTAAGTGATGATGAATAATGAGACATTGTAGCTGGAGAAAATTAATGACAATTAACCTATTCTTTAGCTGCAACTTCAGCAAAAGGAAATGTTGAAATTTACTCAAAATTTGATGGATGAAAGAGTACCAAAATCGTGGCCTGATGTTGACCTAGTTTTGAAACTTCTGTCTCGTAAAAAATCGGGGCATGATGAGTAAAAATCTGGGCACGATTATGTGCTAATGGAGGAAAAATATAAACATATTTTTCAGCGTATTTTTGTTTCTAATTTTGAGGGTTATATTTCTCTATAAATTCAGATATTGTATCAGATGAAAAAGTAGTAAAAAACAAGGATTAGAAGCCAACAACAAAACTAGGGTTTATAGAGAATTTTTTGGCAACAATCACTAGGGTTGGGGTTGAATCACCATTGATTCACCATGAACAAACACTATTAGGATTGAGTCTCTTGGTCACGGGAAGAGATTCAGGACTTTAGGTAGTAAGAGATACGGATGGTTTGGGAGTAAGAGATATAAGGTTGGTGAATAAGAGTCTACTAGCGAGGTGGCGATGGAAGCTTCTTCTTGAAGAATGATATGTTGTGGAAGGAGGTCCTTAAGGACATGTATGGGAGTAATTTTGTGGGTGTGGTAGAGATGGGGGGGAGGGAGGTGGCCTAGGTGTGCATTGAATTGGTGGAAGGACTTGGTGGAGTTGGAGGGAAGAGGAGAGGTGAAGTTGTTTAGTGGGGAGGTGGAAAGGATTGTGGGAGATGGTATGGGGACGAAATTTTGGTTGGATAGATGGAGGCCCGGGTTCTCTTCGGGTTCTCTTCCCTCGTATGTTCGACATTTCAAATCAAAAAGAGAGAATGGAAAGGGAGATTTGGAATTTGACGGCTATGAGAGGGAGGTGGGAGCTTTCTTGGTGTAGAGAGCTCTTCATGAGGGAAACCGACCTACTTGGTAATTTGTTGGGCTTGTTAGATGGTTTTGCGTCCCATGGTGGTAGAGACAGGTGGGTGTGTGGAGCCCGGGGGAAGAAGGGGTTTTTCCGTCAAATCTTGCTATAGTTTACTAGAAAGGATGTATTTGGATGATGATGAGGTGACAATAGTGGATAGGGATGTTTTTTGGTATCTTTGGAAAGGACGAGCACCTTCTAAGGTATTAACTTTCTCATGGTATATGCTCTTGGACAGATTACCGACAAGGGTGAATCTAGCATTAAAAGGAGTTTTAGATGTGGAAAGTTCCAAGAATCGTGTGTTTTGCGAAAGGGGGGAAAAACGGTGGTACATCTCTTCTTGCATTGTGAAGCTGTAGCAAAGGTTTGGCAATTTGTGATGAAGTGGATTGAGGTTAATTTTCTTATTCCACACAATCTGTTTGTTCATTTGGATTGTTGGACACATGAGGCTACTTTCAAGAAATTTAGACATAGTTTGTGGATTATTTGGAATGTGACAATTTGATCGATCTAAAATGTGAGGAATGGTATAATTTTCGATAATGGACATAGGGAGAGGTGGATGTGATGGAATTGGTGGAAAGTATAAAGTTGCTATCTTAATGTTGGAGTATGAATCGACTTAAAATTGCATCTTATCTTTACTATGAGTGGTGCTGGAATCCGCAGGATTGTTTGGCGAGAATAAAAAGTTTTTATGATTAACTTTTGATAAATATTATTTTCAACAGTAGAGAGAAATACAAAATAGTTTTTGTAATTTTTTATTTATGGTGGTCGAGGTACGAACTCCGTACCTTGCATATATTATGCATTGTCATACCAACTGAGCTAAGGTCACGAGGACAAATAGTTTTTATAATTGTGTAGAAACATGAAATGACTCTTGTTTTTCTTAAAATAATCTATGTTTACGTCAAAAATATTTTCATTTTTATCTAAAATTGACATATCCTAATTAAAATGTCAATTATTTCAAGTAATTAGTCTTTGATTTGTGGGTATGTAAAAATATATGCTGCCAGACATATATTCAAACATAAAAAAATGAATCCTCCAAAACACCTAAAAAATGATTACTTTTTTCCAATGTGTCTTTTGCTCTACTTAAAATGTATAAAATAATTTTTACTCATTCTCTACTGTATTTTGGGATTGGATTTACACATTAATCATTATTTTATTTTATTTTTATTAAAAAAGTTTTTTATTTTATTTCTTATAATTATTCTCAATGAAAATAATGAACAAATTCTAATAAAACATAATAAAATCATTGAAAGTTTCTTTTTTCTTAAAATAAAAGTTCGAGGACTCATACCAAAGTGCATAGACTAATATAAGAAAAATGTTAAAAGCGCAGGAACAAATGTTATTTTTAAGTTTAAAAATAATGAATAAAATAATAATAATTAAAAAGCTGAGATATGTTTTTGTCTTTTAGTTTGCCACGTAGTGTCGAATAATTGGTCCATGTGACACACTGTTAGTTTTATTTATTTTTTAACTTGAGCTTAACGGAAGGACAAAAGCCAAAAAATTTACAAATTACAACGACCAATGCTAAAAAAATGCAGGGGTCAATGACAAATTCAAACCTTTATTTTTTCTTTAACACCAACATCTCCTCTCGAGATGCATTGGGAGCTTTAATAATTTTTTTTTTGACAAAAATAAACGATATTCATTCATTCAAATTGATAGAGTACATCAATACAATACAAATACAAATTCAAATTCGCTAAAAACAAAAATGATGAATATATGAACAAACTCACAGCATCCATGTTAATAGCATAAAACAACAAAGTACATATGCCTACAAATATGACTAATATTCATGTCTCTAGAATACTCATGTCTCCGGATCTGCAACGTTGACGACGTCAAAGTCATTGTCATTGGTCGGATCTGCACTTGCTCAAAGCTAACTTTCAACCTAAATCAAATAAAAATCGCACTAAGACGGGAAATCAAAACAAACAGAGTCGTTCAGAGACGACGAAATCACAAAAGCAAACGAAAGAAAACAGAAATCATGTGAATTCAGTTATTCAATTAGAATAGAAGGAAAAACAATTTGAAGGGAGTGATTTTTGGATCAAAATTGACCCTAAATCACCCCTCTAAAAAGAGAAGAAGAAAGAGGTGACAAATAGGATTTGAGAAGGAGAGAAGAGATAGAATGAAATTTTTTAGCTTTAATAATATTGTGCTGTTAAAAAAAACTATAAAAATATATATAATCTATAATATAGATCAATATATTAATTACTCGATGAACTTAAAAAGTAAATTTTTTTTATACCCCATCTGTCTTAAATTAGGTGTTCATTTTGAGTTTTACATTGTTATTAAGAAAATGATTAGTAGTATTGGTTTTAATGATAAATGTGTTTCATTTACTAATACACCATATTAATTATAGTTACTAGAATAATTGGATGGATAAAATGCAATAAATAAGAGTATGTTAATAGAAAAGAATAATAAATGTTGTATTGATATTGCAAAAGTGACAAATAATGTAAGTGAAAGAAAATGAGTAAAGAGGACACATATGTTTAGAACAATAGAGTAATAATGAAATCACATAAGAAGAATGTTAGCAACGCACATTTTAATGTACACTTTTTAAGACACTCTCTTTGATTAGTTAAAACTCACATTGGTCATACCAAATCATGTGGGACCCATATGAATTTGGTGGAACTCATGTGAATTTTAATCAGTGTCTTAAAAAATGTGTGTTAAACTATGTGTTGCTAGCATTTATCAATCACAGAATAGTTACATTTTTATTTTGTAAAGTAACTTAGAAGCCGAAGATCATAAGTTTTAAATATAAATATAGAGAGGTAGGAAGTCCAAGGTTGGAACCTCCTCCCTGCATATATCTATGTGCTATCAAGCGACAAACATCATACCTATATTTTTATTGGTTGATTTTTAACTAGTTCATATCATATCTCTATATTTAAAAAAAAAATAGATTTTGAAAAAAAACTAATTTTAATTGCTTTTCATTTTAGAGTCAAAATAAATTTATTTGATAAAATGATTTTTTTTTAAAATCCTAAACAAACACTTAAAAATGATAAAATGGATTTTTTTATTATAAAATATTTAACAGTATAATTTCTTTGGCAATCAACCGCCTTATCCAGTTTACAGTATAATGTCATAAACTCCACTTGCAGGTCAGGAATGGGGAGGCAGGCGAGTATGGAGTTCTCTCGAACAGAGTAACAACTGGTACGCTGTACAATATTATATTATAGTTTTATTTTCATCTTTTCAATTTTGTTTTCTGCTTTCAACTTGTAATATTATAGTCCTGATAGTTGTTAGTATTCTTGTTGTTTTCCATACACAGCTTCACAACTTGTATTTATCTAGTTATCCTCACAACTTGTCATATACAATAAATATTTATTTTTAGAGGAGCTAAGTTTGAAAAGTTACACCAGAATCTTTAATAGATAATCATTGAAAACAAATAATTTAGCGTATTCATATTCGTAAACCAAACTTTGATTCATATCTTCACACCCAACTTTGATTCATTTCTATTCTCGTACCTGCAAAATGACTGATGTTTTACTCGGAATCGTGATTGAAAACCTCGGATCTGCTGTTCTAGGGGAGCTTTCATCGTTTTTGGGTGTTCGAGAATTGACCCAAAACCTATCTAGAAAGCTCGCGTTAATCCGCGGTGTTCTAAAAGATGCCGAAAAGAAGCAAATAACAGATGATGCTGTGAAGGTGTGGCTACAGCAACTGCGTGATGCTGCTTATGTGCTTGATGATATATTGGATGAATGTTCAATAACATTAAAAGCGCATGGAGACAACAAGTGGATCACCCGTTTACATCCTATGAAGATTTTGGCTCGTCGCAACATTGGAAAGAGGATGCAGGAGGTTGCTAAAAAGATTGATGACATTGCTGCTGACAGGATCAGGTGTGGATTACAACCAGTGGGTACCACGGAGGAGCTCCAACGAGGAGATGATGAAGGGCGCCAAACTACTTCCGTTGTCGCTGAACCGAAAGTATATGGAAGAGATCGTGACAGAGAGCAAGTTGTTGAGTTTCTTGTAAGGCATGCAAGTAACAGCGAAGATCTATCTGTTTATTCCATTGTTGGCCACGGTGGATATGGAAAAACTACACTTGCTCAATTGGTGTACAACGATGAAAGTGTAACCACCCATTTTGATTTGAAAATATGGGTTTGTGTTTCAGATGATTTCAGCTTGAAGAAAATCCTACATTCTATCATAGAATCTGAATCAGGACAAAATCCGAATCTCATGTCTTTGGAATCCTTGCAAAAAAAAGTTCAAAATGTTTTGCAAAGCAAAAGGTATCTACTTGTACTAGACAATGTGTGGAACGAGGACCAAGTTAAATGGGGCAACTTAAAGTTTTTGTTGCAGTGTGGAAATACAAGGAAAGGTTCATCAATTTTGGTGACTACACGGCTTAAAACTGTTGCATCCATCATGGGACCTCACCCTGCTCATCATTTGGAAGGTTTATATGATGACGACATTTGGTCATTGTTTAAACAACATGCTTTTGGACCAAATGGGGAAGAGCATGCAGAACTTGCAGCAATAGGCCAGGAGATAGTTAGAAAATGTGTAGGTTCACCTCTTGCTGCTAAAGTATTGGGAAGCTCATTGTGCTCTGAACGCGACAAACGCCAATGGCTTTCTGTATTGGAAAGTGAGTTTTGGTCATCTGAGGATGATCCTATCATTTCTGCTTTGAGACTAAGCTACTTTAACTTGAAATTGTCATTGAGGCCATGTTTTACTTTCTGTGCTGTTTTTCCCAAGGGTTTTGAAATGGTGAAGGAAAATCTTATTCATCTTTGGATGGCTAATGGACTTGTTACGTCTAGAGGAAATTTACAGATGGAGCATGTTGGTGATGAGGTATGGAATCGATTATGGCAAAGATCTTTTTTTCAAGAAGTTAAATCTGATTTAGCAGGTAACATTACATTCCGAATGCATGATTTTATCCATGATTTAGCCCAGTCTATTATGGGAGAAGAATGTATTTCTTATGATGTCTCAAAGTTGACTAATTTGTCAATTAGAGTTCACCATTTAAGTCTCTTTGATAAAAAATCAAAACTTGACTACATGATTCCCTTCCAAAAAGTTGATTCCTTGCGAACCTTTCTTGAGTATAAACCACCCTCCAAGAATTTAAATGTGTTGCTATCAAGCACCCCTCTTCGAGCTTTATTTACATGTTCTCAACAACTCTCATCATTGAAGAGTTTAATGCATTTGAGGTACTTGGAACTTTCTTGTTGTCACATCACAACCTTGCCTGGTTCTGTTTGTAGACTGCAGAAATTGCAAACACTAAAACTTGAATTATGTAGATTTCTATCTAGTTTTCCCAAACAATTTACAAAATTGCAGGACCTTCGACATCTCATTATTAAAAATTGCAATTCATTGATGTCAACTCCTTTTAGAATTCGGGAGTTAACATGTCTAAAAACATTGACCATTTTCATTGTTGGTCCAAAAACTGGGTATGGTTTACCAGAGCTACACAAGTTACAATTAGAAGGCAAGTTATACATCAAAGGCCTTGAGAATGTGTCAAATGAAGAGGATGCTAGAGAAGCTAATTTGATTGGCAAGAAGGACTTAAATCGCTTATATTTGTCATGGGGTGATTATGCTAATTCACAAGTTGGTGGTGTTGATGACGAGCGAGTACTGGAAGCTCTTCAGCCTCATTCTGGACTTACGCATTTTGGGGTGGAAGGTTATGGGGGAACGGATTTTCCTCATTGGATGAGAAATACTTCTATTCTAAAAGGTCTAGTTAGTATTATTCTCTATGACTGTAAAAACTGCAGGCAGCTTCCTCCATTTGGTAAATTACCATGTTTAACTACTCTTTATGTATCTGGAATGAGAGATATAAAGTACATTGATGATGACGTATATGAACCTGCAACTGAGAAGGCTTTTACGTCATTAAAAAAGTTGACTTTATGTGACTTACAAAATTTAGAGAGGGTGTTGGAATTCAAAGGAGTAGAGATGCTACCACAACTTTTAGAGTTATATATAACAAATGTCCCCAAACTTACATTGCCATCCCTACCATCTGTTGAGTCACTTTCTGCTGATGGAGGAAAAGAAGAGTTTTTGAAGTCCATTGTTAACAACAGTAATATGTATAATCTTAAGTCACTCCGCATATCCAGCTTCGACGAACTCAAGGAATTACCTGTTGAACTCAGTACTCTTAGTGCTTTAGAATCTCTTGAAATTAGCTGTTGTAATCAAATGGAGTTATTTTCGGAGCAGTTGTTGCAAGGATTGAGTTCTCTTCGAACTTTGTCTGTTCATGCATGTTCTAGATTTAAATCCCTTTCCGACGGTATGAGACACCTAACTTGTCTTGAGGGACTTGCAATCTCTTACTGTCTAGAGTTCGTTTTTCCACGTAACATGAACAACCTAACCACCCTTCGTCGACTGACAGTGAGGGGGCTTAATGAAAACATACTAGATGGCATAGAAGGCATCCCCTCACTGCAAAAATTGTCTCTGTACCTGTTTCCTTCGCTAACATCCTTGCCAGACTGTTTGTGTGCCATGACTTCTCTTCAAGTATTAGAAATCGACAACTTTCCAAAGTTAAGTTCACTGCCAGACAGCTTTCAGCAACTCCGAAACTTGCAAAAGTTAACTATCGAATTTTGCCCTATGTTGGAGAAGAGATGCAAGAGAGAAATAGGTGAAGATTGGCATAAAATAGCTCACATTCCTGAATTAGAATTGGAATCTGATGCAAAACAAACATTTTGTGGTAATTTAATTTAATGAATCTATTTAATTTCTCTCTCTTTTTTCTTACTATATCAAACTTGCTGTGATTTTAGACTTATATTGAACAATGGGTGCAGAGAATATCATAACAGCATGGAAGATTAGGAAGCAAATCTGGCACCACATTCAATACAACTTTCAAGCCTTTGCACCCCCGACTAGGTTTGAGTCGATGATTGAACGAGTCTAAGTCAAGAGCATATTGTTCAACTCAATAATCCAAGTACCGTAATAGTATTTATTTATAACAAAGACTTCTCTATAGTGGAAATTTTTTAACATTTTGGATTGTTGTTTTTTATGGTATTGTAATATTACAATTATATATAGAGTGAGCAGAGAACCATTTTGATCCAAAGATAATTCTACTGTTTTTTATTTTATTATATGTTTTGGATTGGGAAGTTTTTGGAGTCTCACTTTGTTGAAATTCTCATGTATATGAGTGTATAAATGTGTTTTTAACATTTTAACTTTTTATGCTATCTTTTAGAATGAGATTTAAGTCAATTTAACATTGTGATAGAAATAATTTTTCTAAGCAATATATAAATAAACATAATTATAATACACTAATTCAACCTTTTAAGGCCCTTTTCTTTGATAAAGAACAGTTTACTTACCTACAAAACTGGCTAAAATGTCAGCAGCAGCCAAACATAAAGGTTGATGATTCAGTTGATGAAACTATGAAAGGGTCCGACTATAACGGACCGATTTATGTTTGGAGAAACTTAGTTGATTTCTTAGAAAAAATAAATGCCGAGTATTACCAGAGCCTCCAATGCATAGATCCTCACACACATGAATATGTTGAGAGACTCAAGGATGAGCCTATGCTTGTTGCCTTGATGAGGGTTGAGCTCGGTTACTTAAAACCTCAAGAGGTTTACGAGACAATGAGAACATTGTCTGAGCCGGAGAACAGCAGGACCTTAATGGCTGCATTAGTGTCACTAATATACAAGCACGTGCAATGCTTTGTGATATATATCACCATACTCTTAATGATGAGTTCACTAAAGCCCGTGATCTGTTGCTTATGAGTAATTTGCAAGAAAATGTTCACCGCATAGAGGTTTCAACAAAAATATTTTTTAACAGGGCTATGTCACAGTTAGGTCTATGTTCTTTTTCGTGCTGGGCTGGTTTCTGAAGTACATGACTGTCTGTCTGAACTTTATTCCAGTGGAAGGGTGAAAGAATTGCTTGCACAAGGAGTAGCACGGAGTCGTTATCATGAAAAGACTCCTGAACAGATACTAAATCCCATCTCTTTTCAAATAGTTGTTGCATACCATGGCTTTAGTAATGTGTACTTATTGTGGTCAAGTGCATATATCTGATTACAATATATGATGTTCAGTAATATATAATTTTAATAGATCCAATGTGACTGCTTTAAAGAGATTCCTGTTTATTTTTCATAGAAATGATTTAAAATAAATGTTGATCAGTCTTGAAGTGCAATAGAATTGCTCAACTTGGCTACTTTAAACAGAAATTTGATTTGATTATTGCCTGCATATTGCTCTATTCTCTTTGCTGTTAAATTAATTACATTTGATGTTAATCACACATGCTTGAATAGCTTGTTCCCAGTACTATTAAGTAGCTTACCTCCTGTTTTGTTTACCACTTGCATTTTTTTTCAATCGGAAAATGAAATTTTGTTTTTTTTAATAGAACCTCTCCTACAAGGAAAATGCTTTTGATCGGTTAGAAAGGTTGCGAAACAAAATTTTGTTGCGTTAATTTGCATGTATGAGATGGTTTCTTTATCAGAATGGATTAATCAATGCTTTCTTTCCCTGGCAACATTTTGTAGTATCCTATATTTAATATCTGCTATGCTACTGGATTACTCAATGCTTTCTTGATCAGAATGGATTAATCAACATTTTGATCGGTTAGACAGGTTGCGAATCAGTGTATTTAATATCTGCTATGCTGCTGGAAGTTCCCAGAATTGCAGCCAATGTTCATAACGCGAAGCATAAGATCAACAATAAGAATTTCCGTCGCTTGCTCGAGATCAGTGACAAAAACACATTCGACGGTCCTCCTGAAAATGTTAAGGATTATGTCATGGTTGTCACAGGGCTTCTTATCAATGGAGACTTCCACAAGGCTTTTGACAATATTGCATTGGAAATTTGAGAAAAATCGAGACTCCGTGCTACAAATGCTAAAGAAAAAAATCAAAGAGGCACTTAAGAGATACCTAATTACCTTCTCTTCCTCATACGAATCTTTGAGCGTGGATCAGCTCGCAAATTTTTTCGACATCTCCTCCTCATGTTCATAGTATTGTCATTAAGAACGTAATGAATGACGAACTTCGTGCTAGCTGGGATTGACCATCTGGGTGCATTGTGTTCCGAAATGTTGAACAGTCAAGGGTGCAGGCTGTGGCGTTCGAGTTGACTGAGAAATTCTCTATCCTTTCAGAAAGTAATGGAAGAGCTACAGAAGCGAGGTTAGGCAGCGGTCGGTTAGATTGCGCCGCCGGTGGCAGGTGTCAAAACTTGTCCTATTATAAAAGGTTTAAGGAAGTTGATGCGATAAAAACAGGACAGATATTGTTTACTTTTCCACTTTTTGCAACCATTGTGTTTAACAAAGGCCTCTGACTGTTTAATTCTCTTGCTTATAAATTTAGTAATTTTATGTTCGGGGATTTTTTATCCTCATTTTTGGTTATTTGTTTTCTAGGGGTTATGGCTTTTCCTTTTTATTCCAATCACATTCAAACATTCTGTTAAAATGCTCTCAGTTTATTGGTTATTTTGTTATATGTATTTATAGTTGAGTATTTTTCCACGTACTATAAGCATAATGCATACAATAGTTGAACATTATCATCAATATTTTTCAGAAGATACAATATGATTAACTAATCAATATGAAAATAATAATGGTCCCATAAAAAAATGGCTCAGGGATTAAAATATTATGTGTTGATCCAATGCATAAGATGGTTTATTTTATGACTATTGCTTTTCCCACCCTTTTGATATTCTCACGCGTCCTGCAAAATGACAAAAATATCCCTGGATCCGAACCAGATTGTTAGCATTTTTTGGATTATAAATCCGAATATTTTCAAACTGTGATTTTTAGTGTTTTATTTTATTTTAAAGGTCTCTGTTGACCGTCGCAGAATCCCTGCATAAGCTGCAACGCAATTGCAGGGATTCTATGAACGCAACAATGACTATGATACCAAAAACACTCTTAAAAACTAAAAAATGTTTAAGAAAAAGTAAGAAAAGTGGTGAAGTGAAGAATGAAGAAATTTGTTGAAGATGCAAGCCTATATATAGCCTAAAACAAGTCCTAGATGATAATTACAGTCAAATAAAACGTTTTCCACCGTCCAACCGTCCAAAAATTTATTAAACACAACACTAACTGTCCAAACCTTTGGTGAAACGCCATTGTCCAAAAAAGTTGATAGTTTTCAGATTATATATATAATCCAAAACTGACAAAAGAAATCCGGATTATATAATCCAAACCTGTCTAAGAAGGTGTTTAATGAATGATCTTCAAATTTTAATTTAATCTATGTGTTTAAATGAATATCTTTAGCATAAAGTAAAACATGATTAAAATTTTCAGAATTTATCTATCTATTATGGAAAATTGTCATCTGTAGCATAAGGTTAAGGGAAGAGTTTTTTGGCAGCATAATCCGACGATCTTCAACATATATATATATATATATATTAGCAACATAATTTGAAAAAGGTACAAAAAATAATTAAACAACTTAAATTAAAACAAGAGTGATGAATCTTCTTGAAAGGTGTTCAAAGAGGTGATTTGGAACACATATTTTCGATCGACAGGTTAATTAGATCATGTTCATAAGAACCTCTTCGGAATTAGATTTGCAACAAAACGGTAAAAGACAAGGTGTTTTAAGAAGATTGCTTTGAGTTAGATTTTATTGCCTTGCCAACCGAGATATTTATATCATCAAGGTAGGAAGATCTAGCTCATAGCAACTTAAATTACATCTTATTCGTCTTCAAATGCAAAGAAAACTACTAAAAACATATCCTAAAATATCATATGATACTCTGTCATCAACCATGCATTAAGAGAGTGTTTAAGGGATATAAAAACCTTTTAATCAATAACTACACCTTAAAAGTTGCAATATTTTTTTCATAAATAAGACAACAAAATAGATTATTCAAAGTTGAAAAAGTAGGAAAGGAAGGTTTATCTTTATGACAAAAGAGAATACATAAGTCGTTTATTTTATAATAATCATCACCTTGGATCCAAACCCGAACCAGCAGATAGACATATAGATACATACACGTATGACGTATGGAACCATTTTTAATGCGTTGACTATTAGTCCCGACCACCTTGCTCTCACCAACGAAGGCATACCCTTTGGATCTGCAACATGGATTGCATACGCCGGAATATGCTGTTTTCTTGTTCTCTTTGCTGGAGTCATGTCTGGTCTCACCCTTGGTCTCATGTCTCTCAGTCTTGTAGACCTTGAAATTCTTGAACGTAGTGGTTCTCCTTCTCAGAAAAAACAAGCTGGTAGTTACTTAATCTTCTTGCTTAACCCAAAAGTTTCTTTAATATTTAGTTGATATTCTCTTACACTCTTCGGATTAGGCGTTGACATTTGTAATTACACTTTGTAATTAGACTGAATTACGTGATTTTTTTTAAAATTATTATCTGTGTCGTGTCGTGTCTGTATCTGTGCTTCATAAACTTCATCTTATGCAGCGATCATTCTTCCCGTGGTTAAAAAACAACACCAGCTTCTTGTTACTTTACTTCTCTGTAATGCTGTTTCTATGGAGGTAATTCAATTTCAATATAATTATATTGACTTATTTGCGTAGTTTATAACTTTATCTATTGACATTAACACTTGTGAGATCCTTTGTTTGTTTCAAAGCTTTTTTCAACTTGTTTCTATAATCTTTCCATGATAGCTAGCTTATACGAAAATAGTTTGACTTTATTTTATGTTTCGTTATAGAAATAGCTTATACATATTGATAAGCGCTTATTTTGGCCCCGTTTGGATTGAGCTTATTTTGAGCTTATGAAAAATAGCTTATAGCTTATGTAAATAACCAAGTTTTTATTTTAATTTATAAGCTCTTACTAACGAAAATTGTATGTTCATAAACTGTTTTTTCATAAAATATCTTAACAAACTTATAAATAATACATAAAAACATTTATTTGCATAAGCTGATTTCTATAAGCACTAAAATAAGCTCAATCCAAACGGGTCCTTAATATTTAATGGTAAGTGCTTGTGCGATAAAGCTCAAATAATTTTTGAGATTTAAAAACTACTCCCTCCAGTTCTAATTACAAAACCATTTACAAAAAATTGTTTGTCAGACCCTCTACAAATTTTTATATGCATTTATTATTCTTTTTTCAAATATACTCCGTATTAATACTATCAATTGACTTGAAATATGAAAAAATAACATTGAATGCATTTATATAAAAAGGGTAATTTAGTAATAATCACACATTTTTGTGATAAATTTATTTCTCCAACAACTTTTCTTAATACCTGTAATTTTTGTTAAATGTTCTGATAAAAATGGACGGTGGGAGTTCTTCATTTTGATTTCGTTTACACTGATTCCCTAAACCTGCCTAACTTTTTGACAGCCATTGGCTTTCAAATATCCAATATGCAGGCTCTTCCTCTATACCTAGATAAACTCTTCAATCAAGTTCTTGCTATCATTCTCTCTGTTACTTTCGTTCTTTTTTTCGGTGAGGTATGTCACTTTTTTGCTATCTTTGTAGTTCACTGGTTTATTCTCAACTTTTTTACCTAGGCAATTTCCAACTAATAATAATAACTTTCTCTCTAATTGCAGGTTATTCCACAAGCAATTTGTAGTAGATATGGTCTTGCTGTAGGTGCCAACTTTGCATGGCTTGTGCGTATTTTAATGATTATATGTTACCCTCTTTCTTATCCGGTTGGAAAGGTATATTCTACTATATACTACATATGTTGTTCCATGGCATCAAGCTCTGGTTATTCTGATATATAGACGATGGCTTTTGTTTTCCTAACGAATATTTGTTTCAGGTTCTGGATTACCTATTGGGGAATGACGAAACTTTATTTATGCGTGCTCAGTTAAAAGCTCTTGTCTACATTCATGGCATGGAGGTATAAATGAATATTCTTTTTAGTGAATAAAAGTCTTGTCGACTTTGGTGAAGCTGTCAACTATTTTATTTTTGGTGTTAGATTGTTAATCATCTAACCTGCTTGTTTTTTAGGCTGGGAAAGGGGGCGAACTTACACATGATGAGACAACAATTATCAGTGGAGCACTTGATTTGACCGAAAAGGTAAGTGCTGCAATTCACCTTTCACAATCAATTTTTGTGTTTTCTTTAATGTCAATGCTGCAGAATATGAAGTTTCTTACCTGTCTTTAGTTTTAACTAGTGTCTTCTATTCGGGCATGCTGGGAAGCATCAATGATGTTGGAAATGGAATAGGGAACTGGTGTTTATTAAATATTTATCAATGTGCGATGCCATATTATTCCAAAACTCACCGTTAACTTCCAGCGATCTTGTGTTCCGTTAGTCATACATTCTTGTGCATACTTGGGTTCTCTCTATGTATTAACTATATCATGTTGTAAACCATATGCTTGTATAAAGAGCGTATTTAAATTTAATGCATTATTTTTCCATCTAGTAATTTTTATGTTGTGTTTTTTGTACAGACTGCTGAGGAGGCTATGACTCCTATTGAATCAACATTTTCTTTAGATGTTAATTCAAAGTTGGACTGGTAAGCTTTCTTAGTTTCTTTGTTGTTATTCTTCAGTATGTTAGGCTTCCAACAAATTACTGAATTGGTTCTGAGAATGACTTTTCTATTTGTCCACGATTTCATTTTCTTCCTCTTTATGACTTATTGTTATGTTGACAATTTCTTTTCAACAACACCAATTACTAGTAGGATCCACCCCTACATGTAAGATATATGCAAAGCATATGCGTGGAGAAGAATCGTGTTTTTCCTCCACTATTTTATTTTCCTGAAAACTTTTATCGTGCCTATCTCAAACCAGGGAGGCATTGGGAAAGATTCTTGCCCGTGGGCACAGCCGAGTTCCTGTCTATTCTGGAAATCCCAAGAATATTATTGGCCTTTTAATTGTGTGTATTTTTCTACATTTTGACTTTGTTTATATTTTCTCATTTCTTTTAGGTTCTTTTTTCATCACATGTTTGTTTTTTCTTTTTATAAATAATTAGGTAAAAAATCTTCTTACTGTTAGACCTGAAACAGAGACCCCTGTCAGTGCAGTATCTATCCGGGGAATACCACGGTATGTTTTTATAAATTTATTCTCGTCGCGGTCTTCCAAACAAACTATGAAAAATTCCAATTTTTCTATAATGGTATATATTTGCAGGGTTCCATCTGATATGCCTCTATATGATATACTGAATGAGTTCCAAAAGGGAAGTAGTCATATGGCTGCTGTTGTGAAGACTAGGGGAAAAGGCAAAGAAACTCAACAACTAATTGATGAAGAGAAATTTGATGCAAAGAAAAGTGTTGGTGGGGATTCACAGTTAACTACTCCATTGCTACAAGAACTGGATTCAAAATCCGAAAATGTTGTCGTTGACATTGACAAGCCTTCAAAACTTACCAGCTTTAATAAGCAAACTAGTTTGCAGAGTCGTGATGGCATATTAAGCGCTCCTTCCGAAAATATTGATGGTGAAGTGATTGGTATTATCACTTTGGAAGATGTATTTGAAGAACTTCTGCAAGTAAATTTCTGTCTTCTGCAAGTTAATCTTTCTTCCACATATAAAACTGAATGAAATTACCTCTTGCATGCAGGAAGAAATTGTGGATGAGACGGATGAATATGTTGACGTTCATAACAGGTAATAGAGACTAGAGACTGTACACAAGAGAGTTTCAAAATAAAATTGCTGTAAATTTGAATTTTAATGTTGTATAATTTTATTTTGCAGAATACGTGTTGCAGCAGTTGCAGCTGCTTCCTCAATGGCACGAGCTCCATCAATCCGAAAGTTGACCGGCCAAAAGGGAGTAGTAAGTGGTATAACATTACACTATTTTAATATTTGTTTCTCTGATATAGTTCCCAAGTGAAATCACTCATTTTCTTTCCTATTGAGCTGAGAAAATGCTTCCTATGGAGTTCGGGTCTTAAACTTTTCGTGTTTCTCTGTTGTATGGTATATTTCTCATGTAATTCTAAACATGAATGGAAGGGATTTATATCTTAGTCTAAGCTTACCTCTTCTTCCATTAAAAGCTTCAAACACAAATAATTTTTGAGATTTAAAAACTATATAGAAATTCAAATCCTGCCATGATAATTCCAGCCTTATATTCCAGAAAGACATTGCTTGTCCAAGTCATATTTCATTGAACAATAAATTAGTTCAAGCATTATCTTTTAATTAGACAGTTAAGTGAAGAATAAATTGTTGTGATCTATACCTCTATCTTAAGAATTAACTCTTGGACCGTCATAAGAAATATAGCCCAATACCCCTCTGCCGTAATGGACATATCCCAACATCACATAGTCACGTGAGAGAAATGTGACAGCTTAAGTTGGGACGGTTGATTTGACCACGTGCTCGGCGCGTGGGCGAGTAAGCATACCGGGAGAGAATCTCGGAGGAGGCTCTCTTGTCATGACCCGTAAAGGAGCGGAGTCTAGTGACCCATATCCGAGATGGATTCGGAGGCCGTTACGCTTTTGACTAGGTCCCCACAGGATAAACAAGTGGTCCTGACTAAGTCTCAAGAGGGTAAGCAGGAAAGGACGGAATCACAGATAAAGGCCACATGCCATGATTCCTGGAAGGGCGGAATCTAGCACTAGCAGTCCTTATCCGAGATTAAGCATATAGCTGTTGTCCTTTTGTATCAGTTGTGACTATGATTAGCATTTAGTTTCATATCTCACCTCTCAAACCCTTTGTAATAGTTTTCTTGATTTGATTGAAAAGACTGTTTTACTAAACTCTCCAGCATGGATGCTAATTGTTTTTTGTTTGTTTTTAACCATCCAGGGAGGCCAGAGTAAGCCAGTGCAAACTTCAAAGTTATCTTGAGAGGAAAATGGATTGAATTCTACAAGATAACGAGGAATTCTGTGTTAAATGCCTTTAGTATATAAGGGTTGCTTATTGTATCAGCTATCTGATGCAGGAAATCAAGGCATGGGGCCTATTTAAGTCATTTGATCTTGTGTATTAATCTAAAACTTTCTTTTTTGAAAGTGCTTAAATTCATTTTTGTTCTTGTAGAAGCTTAATTTGAACAAAAAAAAAAGTAATTTTTCACATTTTGCAAAATTATATTTTTTTAGAGAATGATAATATATTTTTAGTTTTAAGATTATTATAACAACATGAATAAAATTTGAAGAATTCATGTAAACCCTCTAAACCTCTCAAAGCTTTCCTCCAATACAATTTTTTAGTTCCTTCAAATGAGGAGAATTTTGTATTATGAAGAAATATCAACTTGAAAGCCTTCCTCTCTCAAAGTCATCCATTTCTTCTACTTGCTCCTTCCTTTGTTTTCCAAAGTCCTCCCCTCCATTCCCCTCCAAACTCGCAAACAAAGCTCAGGTTTTAAGGACGCTGCATATTCATGACTGTACGCTTAAGCGTGCTCCAAGCGTACAGCCACTGGTAGCTACTGGACCCTGCACGCTTAAGCGTACAGGTGGACGCTTAAGCGTACAGGCCCAATTTCAGCACCTTTTGATTTTCGTTTCGGGCTTCCGGGAACCAATCTGAGCTTTGTAAAACACTTCTTTCAACTTGTTTAATCACTGTTTATGATCTTAAACCTACTGGAACATCTACTAGGTGGGATTGGACTTGATCTTGTGATTTTGAACTTAACTTTGAAAATTGTCCAAGAACGCCGATTTTTCCGAAACTTGTTTTCTCAAGGGAATGGAGTAGGATTAAGGTTGTACACTGATTATATGATTTCTAACAAATGGTTGTGACTGGTTCCTTTGAGTTTTAACTTGTTTTACTTTGCAAACCTTTCGTGAATAGCTTTATATGATTGAATAAAGATATGTGAATGATTGTTAAGTAGTGAATATGATGTTTATCATAAGGTGATGTATTTTCTTCTTTATTTGGATCGTGAGAAGTTGTATATTGAACTATGTGAAGAAGTTGATATTGGTGAATGCATATATGTTAATTGATTGAGATGTTGTCGGTGTATACATATATGTTAATGGAATTGTGAATGTTGTTGGTGATTGCATATATGTCAAGTGATGGTGAATTGTTGGTGAATACATATATGCTAAATGATTGGTGATGATGTGGTGAGTTGTTTGTGTGAACATATGCATTGAGTCGAGTCATATATTCATGCATACATGACTGATGGTGACGGATGTTTATATCCAAAATGTAAGACAGGTGTGAAATCTTACATACGATGTTTTTATTGCATCGAAGGTGACGACCTTGAGGTGATTTGGTACCACATGCATCTAGAAGAGTCTAAAACATTGCATGCATTTGAATAGTTGATGAGTTGTGTCATAATTGAATATGTGACTTGTTGAATTTGTGCATTGGTGAAATTTGGTGAATGTTGTGATTGTGTGGATTGGTGTATATGTACATTGGTGGATTTTGTTGATGGTTGTAAATAATTGAACTA
>Ga0228710_1003092_pt1 | contig 26502 bp, 11 predicted proteins | sample MedpolnodulmetaG_FD_177995 | JGI IMG/M metagenome (GOLD analysis project Ga0228710, IMG submission 177995) | Root nodule microbial communities from Medicago polymorpha collected in Santa Monica, California, United States - pink nodules | ecosystem: Host-associated > Plants > Roots > Nodule... | reverse complement strand
AGAAGCAATCTCAAAAGAGTTTCCATCGACAAAACATAGTTTCTGCATATGGCACATAACTTTCAAGTTTAGTTGTTGGTTTAATGCTATACTTCGAGACAAATATGCAAAATGGTGTTCTGAATTTCATGAGTTGTATAAATTAGAGACATGTGAAGAATTTGAGCATCAATGGCCAGAAGTTGTTGCTAAATATAACTTGCAGTCAAATAAACATGTGAAAGGATTGTATGAAATCAGAAATTATTAGGCACTCGCTTATCTTCGTGATCATTTCTTTGGTGGAATGACAACCACAGGAAGATCGGAGAGTATTAATGCTTTCATTAAAAGATTCATCAATTCTCACACAAGTTTAACTGATTTTGCAAAGCAGATATGTTGTATTGATCATTATATTTGAACTCATTAGTTTGGAAGGTATGTTGCATTAGTGTTTATTCCCAAATATCCATATTAATTCATTTAAATTAACTTTAGGTTGATGTACCAATTGATGATACTAAGCAAAAAGAAGACCACAATATAATGTTAGAGAAGTGCAAAGGATCAAATATGAAGTTGATGTCACCTTTACAATAGCAAGCTCGTAGTGTTCTCACTCGTTTTTCTTTTCAAAAGTTTCAAGAGGAGTTTGAGAGGTCCGCACAATATTCAATTGATCATGAAAATGGTAATGTGTTTGTTGTGCGGTTTTATAAAGATGTTAATAGTAGAAAACATGTAGTGTTTTGGGATGGTAAGGTAGCTACATGTAGCTGCAAGCTCTTTGAATTTTGGGGGATATTATGTCGTCATATTCTTAGTATTTTTTTTCATAAAGATTGTCATGAAATCCCTTCTAACTACTTGCCTTCACGGTGGTTGCTTCAAGTATCATACGATGATAACGATGTGGATTCTCAAGTTAATGTTGTTAAGGAGCAAGTACTAGATTGTAACAATGATCCTCACCCACAACATCTTGTTCATTGTCCTCGAAAATCCAAACCTAAAGGTCGTCCCAAAAACGACGACTTAAAGGTGGAAAAGAGCTATCACATAATATGAACTCTTGTGGATTATGCAGAGGTTTAGGACATAACATTGTCGCATGCCCTCTTAAGGAAAAGAAGAAGGCAAACAAGAAAAAGAAAATTTGTGACGATCCAAATTTAAATCCAATTCTCCTTCCAAAAGTTTAGGTGCACATTTATTATTCTTTTTGTTTATTATTCTCTATATTTCTAATTTTTGTATAATTATGTGTATTTATTACTAATTAAAATTAATTAATTTGGTTATATTGTTTGTTCTTTTAATAGGAATATGCATACCACATGGAGTGGAATCTCTACGAGTTTTGAAAAGGAGGCTGATTATACAAGCATGGCTATTTTGTATTTGATATTTTAATTGAATATGTTTCATCTTTGGATATTTTAATTTGATATGTTTTATGTTTGTAATTATTAATTTATTTTTAATTTATTTAGATATGTTACTAATTTATTTATTTATTATTTATTTTTTCCCTAAAAAAAATAAAATTGCAGGAAAAATAAATTATTAAGAAATGAAGGCACCGCATGGATAAAATGGGAGTGGGGACATTCCTGAAATTGAAATCACAAGGAAAATAATGATAAGCACGCGCGCGTAACTGTCTAGCTCTATAAAGGAAAAGAAATTTGCACTATTAAATAAAACTATTTCCTATTTTAATTAGTTGATTTATTTCCCATTTTAATTGAGGTAAATCAAGTGAAATCTATTTATTTATTGTCTATTAAATGTTCCTTCGGGGGCACTTGTTAGCAACACCCCTTTTTTAAAAGTAAATAGACATTAAATAGCATAAAATTTAAATGTTAGTAAAGTGAATTGCAGGATATTTAAAGATACAAGAAAAGTAAATGACATAAAGATAAATTTCATTGAAATAAAATTAAGGGAAATGCTAACCGGTGTCCATGGGGCACTAGTTAAGCATACTAAAAAGAAAATTATATAGTAGTTAATGCATTGAAATTGTGTAATTAATTCATAAAAAATCAAAAACAATTTCCTTTTATGATAATAATTTATTTTTTGTTGTTTTTTTGTAAAAACTAGTCTGACTACACAGTTTTTATTCCTCTTAATCTCAACATATTCTCTTAATTCTACTTAATCCACTTATTTCTAATTAATTCTAATTCAGCCGCTTAAAGTCTAATTATTCTAATTTCCAACATATCCTACTAAATAATAATATAAAACCACTTAATAAAATATTAATACACAACAACATGTCACTTATCAACATAAATCATATAAGTCATATAAAAGACTCTAAACTCAACCAAAATAATCAAATAAATAAATAGGGCGTTACAATTAGCACCCAGTTTAGCAAGTATATCCGCACAAGAGTTTCCTTCTCGAAAAATATGATGAATGGAATTATCCCAATCTTTAACCAAATACATCCAAATGAGCTCCATGAGGTTAACATAGTGGTGAAGTCTCGGCACTTCCTTTGACACTAAATGCACTACATGAAGAGAGTCAGAAAAGCAAACCAATTTCTTATAACACTACTATAAAAAGCAAAATTAGCGAGGGAAATTAGTGACGGAAAAAATGAAATTCCTCACAAATTCCTTGATCGCAAAATTTAGTGACGGAATTAGAGAGGGATTTCACGTTTTTCCTCACTAAATATCCCTCACTAATTTTTGTTATTTCAGTAGTGTAACTAGCCTCCCAGCAAAGCTTAATCCCAATCGTAAGGGCATAAATTTCTGCACACAAAATATTAGACACGCAAAAAATAATATTTAACATTGCGGTATTCTTAGGGTTGAGATATATAAAATAGATATACGTAAGAAAAAATTATTATTTTCTTATATATAAAATTGATTAAAATAAGAGATTTAACGCTACGGTATTCTTAGGGTTGAATATTATTTTTATATATAAGAAAATAATAACTTTTTTCTTACTTGTGTTCATTCTATTCATTTTAAACCCATATTTTTGATCATATGCAAGGTCTGGGGTTCAAACCCCGATAACCAAAAAAAAAATATTCTTGATTATTATTTCAACATACACGACTATGATTTATTTGTTTTATATTTTAGATAGATATTAATAGTTCATTTAATAATTGTGGATTAATACATGCATAATCTTTTTCTTTTAATTTTTATGAGATATATGAACTTTTAATAAATATTATACATATGTTCTGAAGAATAATATTATAACCTGAAGAAAAATATGTTAGTTTGAGATAAATTAGTCCAGACTCATTAATGTCATAGACTTCGTTGGATTTAATTTTTGTCAGAGACTAAATTGACCCATTAGAAAATAAAATTGTGAATGACATTTTTTTGAAGGAATGAATCTTGATAATAAAAAAAGAAAAATTATTTTTGCACACCCTTTATCTATTCTTTTAACCGGATAGAGATAAAAATAGAGAGAGTGATATCATAGATATGATAAGCAAGTGATAGAGGTATTCTTCCATGGTCATAAGACCAAATCAATAATATTTGGACACACACACATAAAAAGATTCTTCTCAAAATATTCAATCATCTTTTTTTTATTTTTTTTATCAATTTCCTCCTTATTATTAAAAAAAAATATTTCTTTATGTGTGTGTGACCAAACACTATTTCTTTGGTCCTGTGACCATTTGGAATTTCTCGCAAGTGATGTTGTATTTTTATTATTAATTTATTTTAAAGTTATAATATTATAGTTTAATATTAATTTGTTGTTATTAATAATAAAGTGATATTTGCCCTCTTGCCTGGTCAATGTTGTTACCTTTACACCTTTGGCACGTTGCAATGACAATCAGAAAATCCCCTTGTTAAGTTATACGCATATACATACTCTTTCACTTTATGTTTCTCTATGCACAAATAATTTTCCCTCATCCAAAATATTGAGTTTCTGGGTTACATCTCCTGATATCTTTGAGATAAATTTGAGCTGTTCTGTCACCTCCGGTTATGATTCATAACGAGGAAGAACTATTGTATCCTGGGAGGATATGCGCTTATGAGGCGGATAAAATCCTCAAGGACAGTGACTATAACATGCCTCAGGTTAGTGTTGTTTTGCAGGTTTCCTCCAATTTGATTTGTGAAAATTTTGATTAAGCTGTGTTGGCAACCAAATTCGATAAGTTTCACTTGTTCTCTAATTTATTTTTAGCTGTGATTATTTGTTATTAATACTTGAGATGATTCTATCTCATTATTTTACGACAAGTGATATGATAGGAAGAGAGAAATGGAGAAAATGAGTGGTTAAATGGGTACACACATAAAAAGATTCTCCTCAAAATATTCAATCATCTTTTTTATCAATTTCCTCCTTATTATTAAAAAAATATTTTTTTATATGTGTGTGACCAAACACTATTTCTTTAGTCCTGTGACCATATTAGAATTTCTCGCAAGTGATATGATAGGAAGAGAGAAATGGAGAAAATATGAGTGGTTAAATGGGTGTAAGAAAAGTGAAGATGTAAACACACAAGGGATGGTAAAAAATAATATAAAGGAGGTAAAAAAAATATAAAGGGAGCCAAATAGTCACGATACCCTAACCTCACAAACAAACATCACTCCCGCTTCACGTTTGTACTTCTCTCTGCCGATTTCGTCCTCCTGCTTCACGTTTCTACTTCTCCTTCAGGTTTGCTTCTTCTTAACTGATTCAAAAAACCCTAAAATGTGAAAGTCTTAACCTGTTATTATTGTTGGAAAAATAGAAGACATGATTACTCGTTTAAACCCTAACTGCACTGATTTATGGATTCATTATTGGTTTTTGTAAAAATGAAAATCTTGATCATTTCTGCAATCATGATCACTTTTATGAACGATGAATTTGTGCTATGTAATATTGTCCCAGTTTTTTATGTTTCTTGATCATTAAGTAAAAATCTTGATCATTTATGTAATAATATTATTAATCATTTATGTAAAAATATTGATCATTTATGTAAAAATCTTGATCATTTATTTCTGCAATCATGATCACTTCTATGAATGATGAATCTGTGTTTTTGAAGCTCATCTATTGATTTTTTTTAGTCTTTGTTACTGATTGCATGCTTGAATATCACTGTTTTTGGAATGATGGTTATTTTTTATTAGTCCTGATCATTTAGCAATGTTTCTTATCTGTAATTCAATTCAATACTTTGACATTTCTCTCACACCTTTCGAACCAGATTTCCTTTCAAGATGGATGTGGAATACGTGAAGGCGAAGATCTCAGTTTGGTGGAACATTAACGACTGTAAATTTCCAACAAACCCCGAGTATGTTAAAACCATTGCTAACAACATTCGCTTAGCTCTGTCGAAAGCAAACCTTCTTGGAGAACTTTCCATTTCGGCTTACGGAGACACCAATCTCATCGCCAGTGAAATTCTAAACGTGCTTTCCTCCACAGGCATCTCTGTCCATCACGTCACCAGCGTCTCTGATAGTTACTTTGATGAATGTTACAAAAAGATTATTACTGATATGTCACTGTGGGCTCTAGATAATCCTAATGCTAATGTTTTGTTGATATTTGCTAATGGAGGTAATGCTGTACCAATTATCTCAAGGGCTCTTCTTAAACTTTCTATGAAAAACTACAACATTCTCCTTGCTATACCATCACAAGTTGATGCATCCCTCACTGACAAAGCCAATATCGTTTGGCTCTGGCCCGCACTCTTTTCTGGTGAGGGCCCTATGTGCATTGAAGAGGTAAACTTCAAAATCATAACTTTATTGAATTCACATATCACAACCATCAATTTGTTCTAATTCTGCCTGTTATGACAGTGGTCGTCGGAAGAACAAGTGCAGAAGCAAGTGCCGGGCGGGGAAAGTGACGTCTAGTGTCATGGAAAAAAAATTGGTAAACTAAAGAATTCTCTTTTTCTTGGTTTTTTCATATAGTTCTGATTTCTTTTTCTTTTTCTGTTGCATTTTTTAGCTTCATGTTAGTGTGTTACAAGGTCATTCTTTTAAGGGTCAGACCAAACCTCAGGGTGGTGCATAATATGGTTTTTCATCATAGAACAACACATGAAAGTTGCCTTTTTTAAAAATTAGTTTCATCTTTTGAAATGGCCAGTAATTGATATGACTTGTAGAACACTACAACAAACTTTTGTAGGAAACTCCATTAATTGAAATATGGATGAAGAATGATACAATTTCTAGTACTTTGTAAATGATACAACTCGGTTGAGTTTTATGACTAATAAGTGTTAATTAAATATCCGATATATTGGCACTATACCGCTGATAAAACTCGGTTGAGTTTTATGACTAATGAGTGTTATTAAATATCCGATATATTGGCACTATACCGCTGTACCGTATCAGAATTTAGGGTAGTTTCGATATTTTTGAAATAGCGGCGATATTGTACATATCGGTTATATCTGTAATGAGCGGAATTATCAATTTTTTAAGTTTTATGTCAAGTCATTTTTACTTTCTGTTTACATAGCTTTTATTACTGGATTTAACTTGTGTAGCTTTTATTTGTGTGCACCATGCTTTAGTTTATATACAATTATCTATTTAAACTGTTTTGCGGCTTTTGCTATTTGCCCGCTACGCTATCTGTATTTGTCATATCGGATTTTTTGCGATCTGATATTAACAACACTGACTAATGTGTTTCTGTTGTATCTGTGGTTCCATCTTTTGGCATAGTGATATGGTTTCTCTTTTTTGTTCTTTTTATTTAGTATTGAAATCAATACCAACACTGCAACTTGAAAATATAGATTCAAAATAATAAATGTTTCCCCTGGAAAATACCTTTTTGCTGAAAAAAATCAATCAATAGGAATTACATATCAAGAATACACGCAGTACATTCTTCAAGCCATACATAGTCATTGTGAGTTAAGGCATGCTTGGCTAAGATATGTGCCACACAAATCGTCACAAGTCTCCAGCTCATCCTTCACTTGATAATCCTTTCCCCAACTCATATTTACTGTTTTGGGGACTATGGCAAATCTGTAACTTGAATTTATAGGCCTATGTCATCCAAATTGCATCTTTTTTTTTGGTGAAGATACTTGGCATTTGATATAAGGATAAGTTGATAGAGATTGTTTGTATATATGTAGAATTTTGCTTTGGGAATGGTTTCTGTTGGTTACAAATTTACAAATATAATAAGTTGGATTCTTACACCTCTAATCCAACCTTAGTTTGATGAAATGAGTATAAGGGAAATGTTTGGGATTTGAACAAATTGAGTACTAAAGGTGCCTTTATTTCTTTGTGGTTTCTTCTTGGCTAATTTGTTTTAGTTTTGATAGCATATATTCTAATTTGGTTTCTTCTTTTCAGGACATTGATAAAGAAATTAGCCAAGACTTCAAACATCAAGTCACTTCGTAGAATTTCAAGCTATATCATTCAGACCCAGTTGTAGTTGAATATGTATAGAATTTTGGCACTTGTAATTCTATATGTTTAGTTTTTATGAGACATGTATTTCAAGCTATGACCAATTTTTATTTTGTGAAGTTTTTTCGAAGTTCTAATATTGGCATAATCAATCAAAGCTATGCATTGATGCTTTTTGAACATAATGAACTTGTTGGTTTCTTTGTGTCATTACATTTGCTTTCAAAGTGAGAAAGATCGGTACTATTAAATATACCTAAAATGGAGTCTATTCAAAGTGAGTGAGTTCTTTATCTCTAGTTACTTTGTTTGTGGCTGTAGTTGTTGCTTCCTCCACAAGCCAATCCTCCAATTGTTTGTAGTGTCTTGATCTTGCTAAAGTCACATAATCTTTACCATAATTGAGATAGTTTTGAGCAATATCTAAAGGTTCAACCATTCTCCTATTCATTTATTTTATTCTTCCATAACAGTTCTAAAGTTTCTGTGGCTCTGATCTAATTGTTTATATATGCACTCTCTTTTAATACATGTCTGGCTCTGGAATGATGTCACGGTTTTTCATGAATGATGAATCTGTGCTTTGGAATGATGTCTCAGTTTTTTAGGTTTCTTGATCATTAAGTAAGACTCTTAATCATTTGTGTAAAAATCTTACTCATTTATTTAAAAATCTTGATCATTTATTTCTGCAATCATAATCACTTCTATGAATGATGAATCTGTGTTTTTGAAGCTCATGTGTTGATTTCTTCGAGTCTTTGTTACTGAATGCATGCTTTTGAATATCACTTTTTTTGGAATGATGTCTCTGCTCTTTAACGAGTCTCGATCATTTATAAATGTTTCTTCGAGACTTTCGAACCAGACTTTTTCTTCAAGATGAATCTGGAATATGTGAAGGCGAAAATCCCAGTTTGGCGGAACATTGATGACTGTAAAGTTCCAACAAACCTCGAGAGCGTCACCCGCATTGCTAACAACATTCACTTAGCTCTTTCGAAAGCCAACCTTCATGGAGAACTTTCCATTTCGGCTTATGTAGACACCCATATATATCATCACCCCTGAAATTCTAAACATGCTTTCCTCCGTGGGAATATCGGTCCATCATCTCAATTAGGACAAAGCAAACTTTCGTAACAATTAATTTTTTTTTTCGTAACAATTAATTAAAAATCTTTGTAGCCCACATCAAGGTTTGGTATTATTTAAAATGTATGTGTTGTTTTGTTTCCCATCAGTTATACTAACATACTTGTGAAGTAAATGTTTCCCCTGAAAAGCACTTTCTTGCTGAAACAAATCAATATCAGTGCTGTTAAATATCCGGTATATCAGCGCTATATTGCTCTTCCGTATCGGATTTTAGAGTAGACGATACGAAATTCGATATGATTTAGCGACTTCGATATTTCCGAAATATCAGCGATATTGCACAAATCCGGTATATCAGTCATGGCATGCATATCGAAAACTGATGGGTCGGTCAAATGGGCAGGCTCAATATAATAATATAGTACCTAAAACCTATCTTGGTAGAATCAGAAGCAGAGTTTTAGGGCATTGATTCAGATGATTCAATTGAAGAAGTTGAAGGACATGCCTCACTATTTGAAAATGAGGATAATGATTATGTTGGAGAAGAGGATAATAATATTAGATCTTTTATCACTGGTTAGAACTCAAAACTACCAATTATTAGTTGTTTTGAACTATTTAGATTTTTGAGTTTTAAGTCACTTTTAATTTCTGTTAGTGGCTTTCTGAAATAATGTATGCATCATGCTTTACTAGATGTATAAACTATTGAGATTTTGAGTTTTATATGAAGTCATTTTTAATTTCTGTTTATGTAGCATTTATTTCTGCATTTTTAATTTCTGTTTATGTAACTTCTATTTGTGTGTTAGCATGCTTTATTTTATATAATTATTTATTTGAACTGTTTTTCCGTTTCCCTATTTGCCCGCTACGCTATCCGCTATTTGTCAAATTGGATTTTTGGTGATCCGATATTTTTTGTTTCTTCTAATATGGTTTCTAAATTCGTTTCAGGATTTTGTTAAAGAAATTAATTGGCCAAGACTTAAAAAATAAAGTCACTTTGTAGAATTTCAGGCTATAGCATTCAGAACCAATTGTAGTTAAATATGTTGAGTATTTTGGCACTTGTAGTTCAATATGTTTAGGTTTTTTGAGACATGTATTTCAAGCTATAACATCAATTGCTAATTTGTATACTTGATCGTTGTTCCCTGCTCTATGAGTAGACAGTAGTTTTCGCATACTTGAATTACATACTCGATCTTTGTTACCAATTAACTGTTGCAAGTAATACTTAAAAATGAAAATTTTGTGCAAGCAACAATATTATACAAATAACTGTTCCTTTGAGTCCTTAGAAGAGTTTGGAGTAAGGAAGTTTGTCTTGCCTAATGGAATCATGAAGGCCCCAATTTCGAATTCCAATTTTAAAATATAGCTATTTATGGGTTCGCGAGTATGTGCAGAGCATAGTTCCCTTGTCATAGACTCATAGGTGTGTTAGTTTGTCTTTCTAAGTAAAAACTGATGCAACAGTTGTGATCATCGATCAATCTCATATAAAGAAATTGTATTTTTTCCAGAACTATTTTACTTCAGTTCAGTTTGAAGGGTTTGAGATTTAGATCAGTCAGACATTGTTTACTAAATCTGATTACATTGAAATGAATTACCCGAACACAGGAATTAGAATTAGTGCTTTCTTAATATGACAAATTAAATTAACACCTATGATAAATAACACTGTTGCATGTATTAATAATATATGTCCCAGTGTGGTGTCCTAGCTAGCTAGATTGACAAGGGAGCTATGTTTTGCACATACTCATGAATCCAAAAATATTCATGAGTTGCCTTGATGGTCATATTCAGTATAATCAGCATCCTTCCAAAGACCGCGCATACGAAATATTGACACAAATGAAACTAGTTGTTCCATCCATGTTGATCCATTTAAATCCAAATTTTCCAGATGTCCGGAGCACTACTTTGATGCTGCACAACTATTCCTTTCCTTCAACAGTCTTCGATCTTTCTTTCTGCAATCTTTGTTTAACCAAGAAAATATAGCTGAGATCAAGGGTTCTCTTGCTTATGTCTTGAAGTATCAGTATCATCTTTGTCCGACCCAATTGGAAATTTGGGTTATGGATCAAGGCAAGTGGGCAAAAAAATACAACATTGGCCCCATTGAGAGATGTATGCCCGAAGAATGGTGATCAAGTATTGGGTGGAGTCAATTTCAAATTAGTATGAATTATGGTAGTAGTTTATTTCTTTGTGAGTATGTGCAAAGCATAGTTCCCTTGTCATAGGTGTGCTGTTAACAAGCATAGGCTTGTGTGTGTGTGTTAGTTTCTCATATTGCAACAGTTATGATCATTGATAAATCTCTTGAAAATGATTTCTCTTTTTTTCTATTTTTCTTATTTAACAGTTGTTATCAAATAGAAATATGCAATGATTCTCTGTTTTCTATTTAGATGGAATGTTACTTTCTTCCATCGAGTAGTGTTCTTTCTTAGATAATTTGTATATGTCATTTTCCACAAGAAACTTGCCAATAAATTTCCTTACATATGCTGGAGTCCCGGGGATTTGCTTGCAATTGAGGCTGTGCAAATTCTTTTTGGTATTTTACCTTTTTCATACCTCTATGATCATCATAGCACTAAATATTATTATATAGCCTAAGCTCTCTCCTTCATAAACAAACTCCCAAACATACCGTTAGTATTTGCTGTGTAATGATGAAAGAAAAATGTTGGATGAACACAACTTTTTGATTTAAGCAAGTTAGCATTGGCAACAATAAGATCAAGTTTGTTTTTCTTCAAGTGTTTCCAGATTGCACGTCAGTTTATTTTGCATTATAAGCAAGGTTTAATATGCATGGTTCCATAACTATCTATTTAATTGGAAAAACATTAAATCAATATAATATACTCAAATGTTTAAGGAAAAACATTATAATTGGAAAAACATTTTGCACGTTAGTATATTCTTTTTTTAAGGAAAAAATATTAGAATATTCAACGTTTCCATAACTCCCTTAAAAAAACGTTATCATAAATATAATATACTCAAACCTCAGAACCCTAACCCACCTGCGGCCAAACCAGTTTCTCCGCCAGACACATCGCAGTGCCTCGACGGTAGGGGCCAAACCTGCTTCTGCGGTTCTGTGAGTTTAATCTGCTATGTTGAATCTTGTTCTTTGAGTTTCCATATCTATTTATTTTTTCAAAAAATAAAGTTTGTTTCATTGACACCTAATTTGCAGGTCACTTTTGTGTGTTCTTATAGGCTACTTGATTAGGGTTTGTTACCATCAAAACCCCAACAACTGAAAAAACATTGAGCAAGAAGATGAATTTAGGAATAGATTTGGAGACTGAGATTTTGGTATGGCTGCCACTAAAGTCATTGATGCTTTTTAGACGTGTTCAAAAGTCCTGGAATGTTCTTATTCAGACCCCTACCTTTCTAAAAAGGAGACACATGAACATGCATGTCTGATAGCCATAGTCTCATGATTCTTTATAAAACAATACCCTATGTAACCCTTCTCTCATGTGACAACGTAACACACATCAAACCCTTCTTTTCCACCAACGTCTTTCACCCTATAAGAATAGAATCCTATGGTAGTTGCAACGGTGTTTTCTGTCTCAAACGTTTATGTCGGTTTCATAAAAGTTGTCTCGATGAGTTAATTATGTGGAACCCAACAACTAGAGAGGTTCACCGTGTTCCTCCGAGTCTCTGCGTTGAAAACGGCTCATGCATGTATGGTTTCGGTGCTGATGATCCCAACAACATCAACTTCAAAGCTGTGAAACTTCATATCAATTATTGCTCTGTGACAAGGAAACATTATATTTCATTTGCAGAAGTTTATAATCTAAGTACTAAATTATGGACCCCTACTCAACATCCTCCTCCTTTAACTATCATCACACGTCAACGTCCTTCTAAATACAACACTCTTATGCTGCAAATATCATTGGATTACAGAGAATACATACTACTATCACAATGATTATGCTGCAAATATTCTATGTTTTGACTTTGACAGCACCAAGTTTTACACACTCAGAGGGCCAATCTTCTCTCGCTACTTTCAATGGGATAACGTTGCTGAGATCAAGGGTTCCCTTGCATATGTTGTGCAGAATCACTTCAATGCTCCTGTCGTCTTGCACATTTGGGTAATGGATCAAAATGGATGGAGAAAAATGTACAACATTGGCCCAGTTTTTTCAATGTTTCATATGTTTGGCCTTTGGAAGAATGGCAATCAACTCCTTGGTGGAAAGTTTCGAGAACCGCTTACATCATATAACCATCAAGGCAACTCACTTTGCCAATTTCAAATTGATGTTGATGATACTGAACATTTTTGGATACATGAGTATGTACCAAGCATTGCTTCTTTGTCAACCAAGAAAGCTAGGACACCAAACTAGGATATATTTTATTAATACATGCATTGGTGTTATTTAGCAAAGGTGTTAATTTAATTTCTCTTAATTATTAAGAAAGAACTTCTGCAAGAAGAGTTGTTATCATTGTTGATCAACTATATTTACCAACATTCTCTCAAATTTATCTTTCATTACTGTCTTTCAATTATTTAATAGTTATTACCATGTAGAAATGCAACAATAAATAACCTTGTGTATTAAATCTGAATTTGTATAAAGTTGTTGTAGGAGTTTGAATTTGAAACCTTCTGCACTCACATTAGAAGTATTTAATTAGTTTGGTTCTCTCCCTCGATAGTGGTATTCTTTTGATTGAAAATTTTCTTTTACAATATAGGGAAGAATATTATATCTTTTAAGGATGAGAAACCTTGTTCTATAAAAACACATGTCGGTTAAAACATGCTCAAATTTTTAGTGAAGGTTATGATATATCTTTAATTTCACCGAGTGAACTTCTTAAAAAAAATAAAATCACTTAGTGGAACTAGTGAGGATATCACATTATATTTTCTGCCATGCTTGTAATATTTTGGAACAACATAGTGCAAACAAAATTAGTTAGAACATCATAGTTTTTTTGTTGAAGGGTGAGAACATCATAGTTAAAGGGTATTATGGATTGCATAGTTGTTCTATTAAAACTCCTTAAGGTTTGTGATCTCTTACTATTTCTGGTTCCACTCCGCAAAAGAAAGTAAAGCATATAAAATCTGTTAAACTCTCTTAACTCTATCACTCAAATTAATTCACTAATAAATTCTATATGTGACCAATTATCGAGATCATGGTTCTCACGTTGTCGTTCCTTAGCCTCATCTCTGTCAACTAGACGCTTCCAGTTGAATCGATTGATGAATGTTGATACTCAACACCGTCCACCCTACAAAGTACGAGCTTCATCTTGTACTTGAATGGTTCCGATTATAAATTCTGAAATATCCCTCACCCTACAAAGTACGAGTTTGAATACAGTCTTGAACTAGTTCGGATTATATAATCCGAACATTTCTGAGATAGTTTCAGATTATATAATCTAAACTAGTTCAAAGTATGGACAGTGACTTGCTCATCAAGACCGACTCATTCAACACATTTTCTTTGGGTTTCTTGGCAAGTCAGGCCAGTTTGACCACGTTTTTTGACCCTAATTAATAGACTATTACACTCTATACATTATCCATCACAAATTCTCCCATATAAATACTCATATATCCTTCATAAATTCTCATTCCATCTCACATTCTCTCATTCTCTTTTCTTTATACAATATTCCACCATTGGCCTTTCATAGACTAGTTTCTTCTATTTTTATCTAGGAACACTATGAATGGTCAAATAGAAATGTCTCGCTTTGCAAATTGGCACCCTTTGTTTTGGTATAAGTTTGCTTTGTCTAGGTGTAAGGTTGTTCATCAAAGTCTCTTTCTCCTGATATGTTTAGGCTTACCCCTCCTCTCCCTTCTTCTCAGGATGAGAGAGAAAACACCCGAGCCTCTTTCCCCCTCCATCTTCTTCTACCATGAAAATATTGTAATAAGGCTTATGTTAATGTAAATGTACTATGAAAATATTGATCAATTAATAAAATCAGAATTTGTATAATGCTTGTCTCTTTACATTTATCTCTCTTTACATTGATTTATTTTTTGTAATTTTTAATTATGTTATCAATTGGTTACATAATATGAAGTTTTGGGCATATTATTATGATGCATAAAATATTTAAAACTTAAATAAAATATTAAGTGGTTAAGGTCAAAGTAATCTATACTGTATATAAAGAAAATAACATGTTTTGACTCTTTTGGGCTGATTTTTTCTCTTTTCAAAATTACTTTCAACTTTCAATACAAATAGCTCATATAACAAAATAGATAAGAGTAAATTCAAATATTAAAATAAAAGTGTAACAAACACGATATGAGTATACATATGTTCAACTTTTTTTTTCTTGTATCCTTTAAAAAGTGTAACAAACTAGATGAGTATATCTATACTTACTTTTTCATTATCCCAATTATTCTCTTAAACAATTTTTTCTATAACAAAAATCGTTGTTGGTGTCATTAAAAAAATAAAAATTTAGATTAAATATTTTGTTATATTTTTGGTGTCATTGAAATAGATAATCATGATTAGTTTGATTTGTTATAATTTGAAAGCAAAACACATTTATATTTTTACTTTTAATCAAAATCAAAATTTCATAAAAAAAAAAAAACATCGTTCATAAAAAAGCGGAAAGATAGACACGTGAGCATGGGCGGATCTGGCCTCACAATATTTGTGGGGCAATTTTTTTTTCAATTTAATAAGAAGTTATATTAAAAATAGTTGTAGCAACCAAAATTATAAAGAAAATAATCGCAATTTTTTTCAAACAATTAAATAATATTAAATTTAATAAGAAGTTATATTAAAAATAGTTGTAGCAACCAAAATTATAAAGAAAATAATCTATTTTCTATTTGTTGAAAATGAACTAAAATTATATCAAGACTAATTGTTTTAAGAACTTCTCTTTCTATATATGTTACAAGAGATGAATCAAATGCTTTAGCAGGATACTCGTGCATATGGGTGAGCGTATTACGCTTTTTTTTAAGCAATTCGCAATTACGTAGAAATTATAAAAAAAAATAGATCTTTGTATTGATATATGAATAAAAATATAGACATATGTATAAATTGTACAAAAAAATTATTTATGTATTAAATATGAGTAAAAATATAGACACGTGTATAAATTAAAAAAAGAGTTCTCTTATTAATATATGAGTAAAAGTATAGACACATGGATAAATTACAAAAGAGTTCTCTTATTAATATATTAGTAAATATATAGACACATGTGTAACATAAAAAAAAGTTAGATGTTCGTATTAATATATGAGTAAAACTACACAATAAACTGATAGAAAAAAAAAGTGGTGTGGCACTTGCCACACCATGCCGTATTGAAATCTGTCCATGCACGTGAGTGCCTGTCATTTTGCTAGTATATATAAAATATATTGATAAAAGTATTTTTCTCCCTAAGGGTGCGTTTGTTTCAATTATTTTGTTGTAAATTTTTGTGAAAACAATGATAGAAATATTTAGTCATACTAGCGATAAGACGGGCACGTATTTTTATTGCGCTAACGTTTGAAAATTATGAACAATGTTTTTTCTCATGAAATTTTGATTTTCATTAAAACTAAAAATATAAATGTTTGTTGCTTTCAAGTTATAACAAACAAAACTAACCATGATTATCTATTTCAATGACATCAAGAGTATAACAAAAAAAGATAATTAAACTTTCTTTTAATGACACCACCAACAATCTTTATTATAGAAAAAGTAATCTAAGGGTGTAATTAGGATAAAGAAAAAGTAAGTATAAATATACTCATCTAGTTTGTTATAATTTTTAAGTGATAAAGGAAAATAACCAGACATATATATTCATATTGTGTTATTTGTATTGAAAACTGAGGGTATTTTTGAAAAGGAAAGATTCAACCCAAAAATGTTGAAAGAGGTAGTTTTCTTTTATATAGTATAGATATAGATGTTTGCTACAAGTTTATTTTGAAAGATTGTTTGTTACAAGCTTTGTTTAGGGGATGTTTGTTACAAGTTTAGTACATTATATTATTAGGTATTAGCGAAAAGACGGGAACTCACGTGCCCGTCTTTCCGCTCTTTTTATTGCACTAATGTTTTTTTTATGAAATTTCGATTTTGATTAAAACTAAAAATATAAATGTTTGTTGCTTTCAAGTTATAACAAACTAAACTAACCATGATTATCTATTTCATTGACACAAAAAATATAACCAAAAAAATTAATAATTTGGATACTTTTTTTAGCGACACCAACAATAAACTTTATTATATAAAAAGTTGTTTAAGGGTATAATTAGAATAATGAAAAGGTATGTATAAATATACTCATCTAGTTTGTTATACTTTTTAAATGATAAAGGAAAAAAAAAAAGACATATATAATCATATTGTGTTTGTTATATTTTTTAATATTTAAATTTATTCTTATCTATTTGTTACATGTATTAAAGATTGAGAACATTTTTGGAAGAAAAAATCCAGCCCAAAAGAGCTGAAAGGGGGTGTTTTCATTAGATACGGTAAGTATAGATAAAATCTTTCTCGAAATAGAAAAACTTTCCAAAAAAATGCTGGGAATATAGTTTTTATTTTTTGAAAGAGGTGGGAATATAGTTACGAAGATGAGAATAGATTTATGTATAATTACCTATTAACCTCCTTATTATAAAGGTTTCCGTGAATATTATAATATTAACCAAACATTTTTTTAATAGTAACTTAGGAGAAACTTTTTTTCTTATATTATTAGAAAAAAAATCTATTAAACTTGAAACAAACGCCAAAAAGGTTTATAATCAGTTTGATGGAAAATGTTAACCCGTGCTCCGGGGATATTGGTTAAGGAATTATAAAAGGAAATTTTGTCTTAGAAATTATGGATACTACATTTTGAAAGTTAAAAAAATGTTCTTTTCAATGCAAAATTTGACTTTTCTTTCTACTCTTGGTTCCTTATCTAGTGGTCCGGGACATTGGTTAACAAGACCCTTAATTGATAACTTACCTTTTTTTATCTTCACTCCTCCTATATATGTTACTTGAGTGTTCGTTTTCAATGACAACAAAAAACACAAACAATCGAAAGAACTAGATTTAGAGACTGAGATTTTTGTTTGGCTACCACAAAAATCACTGATGCTATTTGAACGTGAATTTTAAAATTAGTTTAGAACTTTCATTTTTTTCAGCTCAACATGAGTTTGTTTCCTTGATTAGTTTTTTTTTTCTTCAAAAGATAAAGTTTGTTTCATTGACTCCTAATCTGTCGGTTAATTTTTTGTGTACTTATAGGTTACTTCATTACTGCTTCTTATAATCAAATCCTTAACAATTGAACAAATTTAGCATAGTAGATGGTGAGTTTAGGGATTAGATTTAGAGACGGAGATTTTGGCGTGGCTTCCGCTAAAGTCATTGATTCGTTTTAGATGTGTTCAACGTTCTTGGAATGATCTTATTCAGAAACCTACCTTTATGAAAAGAAGGCAGATGAACATGTCTGATAGCCATCTCTTGATCCTTTACAAAAAAGAACCCTACGTAACCCTCCTCTCATGTGACAACCTAATACATATCAAATCCCTCTTTTCCAACAAAACCCTATGCAACTACCATACAATAGAATCATATGGTAGTTGCAACGGTGTTTTCTGTCTCAAACTTTTGTGTTCGTCCCATAAAAGTTGTCTTCGTGAGTTAATTATGTGGAACCCAACAACTAGAGAGGTCCACCGTGTTCCTCCGAGTCTCTGCCTTGACAACAAGTCTTGCTTGCATGGTTTTGGTGCTGATGATCCCAACAACATCAGCTTCAAAGTTGTGAAACTCCATATAAGTTATGATGGAATTAGGAGAAAAGCGGAAGTTTATAATCTAAGTACCAACTTTTGGACCCCAACTGAACATCCTCCTCCTTTTACTAAGGTCAGACGCCTATGTCCTTCTAGATATAACACTCTTGTTAACGGCGTTTATCATTGGATTACAAACAATTCACTCTACTATAGCAATGATGGTGTTGCGATATTCTATGCTTTGACTTTCGCAACAACCAGTTTCACCAACTCAGAGGGCCAACCTTCTCAGTTGAAGACCGCAAATTTCTATGCAATGATGTTGCTGAGATTAAAGGTTCCCTTGCTTATGTTACGCAGCATTACTTCGATTCTCCTGTCGTTTCGAACATTTGGGTAATGGATCAAAGTGGATGGCACAAAAAGTACAACATTGGCCCACCTGTTTCAATGTCTCATATGCTCGGCCTTTGGAAGAATGGCGATGAACTCCTTGGAGGAATGTTTGGAGAACCGCTCACATCATATGACCATCAAGGCAACTCACTTTGCCGATTTCAAATTGATGTTCATAAGACTAAATATTGGATTAATTCAGGAGTATGTGCCAAGCATAGCCCCCTTGTCAACCAAGATAGCTAGGACACCAAACTAGGATCAATATATTTTATTAATACATGCATTGGCGTTATTTAGCATAGGTGTTAATTTAATTTCTCTTAATTATTAAGAAGCACTTCTGCAAGAGTTGTTATCATTGTTGATCAACTATCCTTACCAACATTCTATCAAATTTATCTTTCAGTACTGTTTTTCGATTATTTAATAGTTATTACCATATAAAAATGCACAAATAGAATTGATCTCCAGGAAATAGAAAAGAGTCCACTCAAGATGAACTGATTAGAAAAAGTCCAATCCATTGCTTTTAATTAGAAACTGTTAAATATTGGGTTAAGAACCATATATTGGAGTCAAATTGTATAGGGTGGTAGTTATTTTTAAGCTTAAAAATATGTTATTTCAGGTAGTTTATTAGAAATTTATAGTTTTTATGAACCAAAAAATATTGTTGTTTTCGCACATTTTGTAACTAGCAGGTGTACGTACTTTAACTTTCCTATGTTTAATAACTTTGTTCTTTTCATTTTTGCCTCCTTGTTTTTTATTCCTATTCTTGGTCAAGTAACAAAAATTTATATATCTAGAGCCTTTATCCTAAGGGATTTGTGTGTAAGTTTAACATGGAAGTTGAAGCAAATCTCTACGGAATCACTCCGATAGTGCTTGACGGAAGCAAGTACCAACTTTGAGCAGCATCGAAAGAAGATTATGAAATACCTATACTGCCAAACAATCTCGCCATGACTTCAAACCAAAGCCATGCAAGTTGACTAAATATTATTAAGTGTAATAGCTATTGTGGCATAATACACACCAAAACCAACATATTTTCATGTTTTAGGCTCTCAAGCCTGCAACACTGTCAAGCTTAGAGAATTGCAGTAGCTTGTGTAATTAAAATTCAACCATATTTTAACTATTATAATAAAACCCCTGCATGTCAAATTATACTTATTCACCAATTCTTGCTTAGAATATGAAACCATGTTCCATTGTTCCTCCTAAGGTTTCCAGATAACATATCTAGAGAAAGTTTCAGTAAAAAAGGAATGGAAATTAAATTAGTATGTAAACACTCCAGCATAAAAAGCACTTGAATTCAAATGAATTGTGAAATATCACAGGTTCTTGACGAGGGAGATAACTTTGTCCTCCATAGTTTTATGACATGGGCTCGTGATGTAGATTTTGGACATGCAAAAAGATCAAAGTCTAAATCTTAAACCTTGATCCCAAATGAATTAGAATAACATTTCTATGTCCTTTCATTGTTATATTTATTTTCACATCTCAGACAAATTGCTACATCGTTCAATGTTCGAACAGTTTTACATAATACTATAACCCGTTCACTTGGATATTTTTCAAGAGTTCATCGACAGTGTGTTGAAATATGCTCAAATTTCATCAGCTTCCATGACCTGCAAACATGACAACCTATTGTAATATGTCATGTCACCACCCTTACACATGTCGGACACACAACTGACACATACGAGATGGAAACATGGTGTGCATAAGACATCATTTCAATTTCTGGAAACTTTTGGATGAATCTAGCAGAAGACTTGTTATGATTCCAAGCTTTGGACAACAACTAGTTTATACAAAAAAAAGAAGTTAAAATCAGTCCACAAAATGGCACTCTATGCTTATTTTTAGCACACTGTTAGAAATTTGGCAAGTGTACCAAAACTATTGAAGTAGTAATAAATATCGTTCCACAAGGACTGTGTTAATTTCAATTATAGCACGTACGTTATTCGTTAGGATGAGTAAAAGGTATTTTGTTTGCCCTAGGCAGTAGATTTGAGTGCAACAAAAGTAAATAAAAGTTGGTTTGAAAGATGAATTGGAGATGAATGATTGAACTGGTGAATCCGCTATTGCCCTATATGAGTGGTTTACCTCCCTTTATTCTTAACCACTATTCAATCTTTACGACAAATTAACTAAGTAGTTTTGATCAATCTCTTGACTCAAAACCCTTTCCTAAGTTATAACCTTTTAATCTCTTAAACTGATTGAATAACTGCGGAAGCGATTACAAAACGTTAATTCATATGTCATAATCCTCAATTTTCTATCTCTAGGTTCCTATGTTGAACTAAACAGAGTTACCATTTCAGGATTAAAAGCTAGGGTTAATAGTCATTTAATTCCTAAGATCAATTTATGATGTGATTGCAAGAAGCTAGGGTTAATAGTCATGCAGAACAATCGTATAAAGAGCAATGAACACAAGTAATTCTAAATAAAGACTGAATAATATTAATAATTAAGAGAGTATCAACTACTGATTCATATATTACAATAAGTTCATCATGGCTCAATCAAACTAAGAGTTTAGCTACTCATAACTAAACAATCATAAGCATAAACAAGAGTAAACATACATAAATCCGGACCAACTATGAGTTGGTATGAGATTCAAGGCTTGTTCTTCGGTCTCCTGGTATCTTCTATGCTCAAAATCGCAATCACAATTGATCCCCTAATCCTTGGTTGTAGCTAGTTTTATATAGAAAGAATTTTAGGGTTTCAGAAAAGCCCACCATCGTGCCACGTTACGATCCAATTGTGGCACGATCACTTCATTAATCCTACGTGGCAGCAGACAAAACCTAGCATCGTGGCACGTTACAAAAGCCTTCGTGCCACGAAATTTCCAGTGACGATTCCTTTGTCCTACATTCATCAATCGTGCCACGAGCTGTCCTCAACGTGGCACGATGCTTCACTCTTAGGCAATTTTTCTACCTTTCCACCAGTTTCTTCTCGAGCTCTTGTTCCTGTTTTAGTTTGATTTCACCATGAGTTACAAGTAGTTGACTCTCTAAATATCATAACAAAGACATAAACATGACCAAAAAGCTAGTGTTGATGCACAATCATCACACACCAGATAATTTTGGATCAGATTTGGTATTTGTGTAAAACAAATCCAAATCTGATTTTGTCATAAGCATCACTTTAGGAGTAAGCCATAATTTAATTTATTCTTTATTTAATTTAATTTTCAAACAAAAATGTACATGGATTTGTTAGGACTTAGGAGCTAATTGGTTCAAAAAAATTGTATATTTATTTGTCTCAACATGTCAATACAAGAAAGACACAATCAGATCCACAATTATGTAAGCATTAATGACTCAAATCAACATACACAATCAGAGCCACAATTAACCCATTACAGTTGATCCTTTTCTATATCTAAGTCTAACACAGGGTAAACATAAATGTCTCAACATACACAATCAATCAGAGCCAAGATTATCTCATTACACGTGATCCTTTTCTATGTCTAAGATTAGGTAAGCATGAATATTAATCACTTGACAAAAAAAAAAGAAAGTTAAAGCATACCTGTAATAGCTTAAGAAAAATAGATCAATAGGGTCGCTAATTACTTAGACCAACCTAAAACATTGGTGTAAGTTAATTAGCAAGTGTGCACTTTTTAGTTGTACAAAACAATAATTTATCTCCTTAAAAAAAACAATAATTTATCTTTATTATTTAAAATTTAAAACTAAATAACTTGAGGTTTACTTTTTTAAATTTTATTAAAAAATATTTGTTTTTTAAAAAATATATATTATTTCGTTTAGTTTTAAACAATCTCAAAAACCCTAATCCTCGCAAACCCTTGCTCTTTTCTCACGCTGCGAATCCTAACCCACCAGCGAAACCTGTTTCTCCGCGAGCCAGGCCGCCATGCCTCGTCTGTGGGTGGAAAGCAACGCCTCAGCCTGCAAAACCTGCTTCTGCACTTAGTTCCTTCGTCCCTGTTGGATTTTTTCTAGGTGTGTGGTCATTCTTCTATGTTCTAATTCATGATTCTGATTACATTTTTGCTTATTGATTCTTGCACTGTGAGTTTAATCTTGTTCTGTTCATTGAATCTGGCTATGTTGAATTTGTTTTGTGATCATTCATAAAAGAAGAAAAAATATATTTGAACACAGTACATGCCTGCAACGTTCTCAGTTCAGTCTTGTTCTGTTCATTGAATCCGCTATGTTGAATTTTTAATATTAGTTTAATTAGAGCTTTCCTCAATTTGAGTTTGTTTCCTTGATTTATTTTATTTTATGTTTTCAAACAAATAAAGTTTGTTTCATTGACTCCTAATTTGTAGGTTACTTTTTTGTGTGCTTATAGGTTACTTGATTACTGCTTGTTATCATAGAAGGAAAATGCTACTTCTCCCAAGAAATAATATCCCGAGAGTATCACGACCTTGCATTCCTTGTATTTCTCCACCTTATTATATTGCCAGCTGCCCATGTATTGTGTAGAAGGCCTTAATCTGACGGTTCCAAATTATTCGGGATAACTTCTTGATGTTTTATTTCCCACTAAATAGCACTGCTCTATCATAGAAACCCCAACAGTTGAAAAAATGAGCTTAGAAGGGATATCAGAGAAGATGAATTTAGGAATAGATTTAGAGACTGAGATTTTGGTGTGGCTTCCTCTAAATTCATTGATGCGTTTTAGATGTGTTCAACGGTCTTGGAATGATCTTACTCAGAACCCCACCTTTCTGAAAAGAAGGCACATAAACATGTCTGATAGTCCTAGTCTCGTGATCCTTTATGAAACAAAACCCTATGTATCTCTTCTCTCATGTGACACCATAATACACATCAAATCCCTCTTTCCCAACAGCACTTGTAGCTCTTTTATAAGAATAGAATCATATGGTAGTTGCCACGGCGTTTTCTGTCTCCAAGGTTTGTGTTGGTTTCATAGGAGTTGTCTTGATGAGTTAATTATGTGGAACCCAACAACTAGAGAGGTCCACCGCGTTCCTCCGAGTCTCTGCCTTGATAACGACTCATGCATGTATGGTTTCGGTGCTGATGATCACAACAACATCAACTTCAAAGTTGCGAAACTCCATACTGATTATGATGGAATTATGAGATCAGCGGAAGTTTATAGTTTAAGTACCAACTCTTGGACCCCAACTGAACATCCTCCTCCTTTTGCTAAGACCACACGCCAATGTCGTTCTAGATATAGCACTCTTGTTAACAGCGTTTATCATTGGATTATAAGCAGTTCATACGGCTATCGCAATGATATTGTTGCAAATATTCTATGCTTTGACTTTCGCAACAACCAGTTTCACCAACTCACAGGGCCAACCTTCTTATATGACTATCACAACTTTGCATGGGATGGTGTTGCCGAGATCAAAGGTTCCCTTGCTTATGTTGTACATTGTAACTTCAATGCTCCCATCGTCTTGAGCATTTGGGTGATGGATCAAAGTGGATGGCACAAAAAGTGCAACATTGGCCCACTTGTGTCAATGTTTCGTATGTGTGGCCTTTGGAAGAATGGCGATCAAATCCTTGGAGGAAAGGTTGGAGAACCGCTCACATCATATGACTATCAAGGCAGCTCACTTTACCAATTTCAAATTGATGTTGATTATACTAAACTTCATGAGTATGTGCCAAGCATAGCTCCCTTGCAACCTAGATAGCTAGGACACCAAACTAGGATATATTTTATTGATGCATGCAAATGGTGTTATTTAGCATATGTGTTAATTTAATTTGTCTTAATTATTAGGAAAGAACTTCTATAAAAGTTGTCATCATTGATCAATTCTCTTTACCAACATTCAATCAAATTTATCTTTCTTTATTGTCATTCGATTATTTAATAGTTATTAACATGGAGAAATGCAACAATAGATTTCTTTGTGTATTAAAAAAAAAATCTTTAAAAGTTTGCTTTAGGAATTTGATGAGTTTTAGGTAGAATGAGGAAGGAGGAAGATGGATGAGGAGCTAGAATGTTTGTTTGCTCTGGAAAAACTTATCAGTTGTTGTGGTACTGAGGTGTAAATCTATGCAATGGTCTAAATGCTTTTTAGAAGAATTTTTTTTTATAAAGTTTTGATTATACTACATTTCATCATATTCATGTGTATGTGCAAGCATAGCTCTCTTGTCAACCTATCTAGCTAGGGCACACTAGGATATATATTGCTAATACATGAAATGGTTCCTCTTTGGAGATGAAAAGAAGGTTATACCCTAAGTGACTTTATTTAGCATATATAGGCGTTGTGAATTGTGATAATTGATCAATTATCTTTACCAGCATGCATCAAATTTCTCTTTTGTTATTGTCTTTTGATTATGTAGTTGTTGTTAGAAATGGAACAAATGTCTTTATTATTATGTATTAAAAACAAAATTTATAAAAAGTGGCTTAAGGAGCTTGATCAGTTGTGGTGCAAATGAGATGTGAGTCTATGCAATGGTCGAAATTATTTCTGTCTTTCTAGAAGAAACAAATGTTCTCTATTGGTATCAGTGAAATATATAAAGCAGAGCATTTGAAACCTAATGTGATATCTTCATGGCCTCAACTCATAGAGCTTTTTGCTTTTGACAAAAGATGCAATCCCACAAATCTAATGTGTTATCTTCGTGACTTTTGTCCATTGTATTAATGCTTTTGCACTCTCATGCAACGCAATGTTGTCCTAATCCATGGCAACTCCTTTGCTTGGGAGTTAACATTTCCCTATTTTTTTAACAAATATAGATTGTAAACAAAGTTAGTAAGAACATAGCATTGTGGAACTTCTTTAGTTTGATCAAAGAATGTTCAGACTTAATATAAGCATCTTCACACTTAATTTACTTAATTTAGTATAGTATTATTGCATCAAATTATTATCATATGTTGAATAATAGCTATGAAACCATGTTTATTAAATGAGATCAAGCCAAGAATGTTAAACAAATTAATTGGTTTACTATGCTTTATTTGATGTTGAATAGAAAGAATTTAGTGCAGAAACTGGGAGGTGACCAAAAATAAGCTAATGTAATCTCAAGAGCATGACTTTTCTAATAAGATTTTTATATTGACAAGTAGAAATTTTCAATATTAAGCGATAAATTTTATTTTCTTTTTAGAAAATTTCATGTTCCCTGCTTCAAGAGTAGACAGTGTAGTTTTCTCATGTTCTGTTTGAGTAATTGAATTGCATACATAATTGTTGCTCAAAATGGTGAACATATATACATATAATCTAGCGTATTTCATTGAATTTCCCCCCGACACTTGTTAATAAGCAACTTATATTTCTGGCACAATAGAGTTTACTTAATCCGTCTGTTTATGATTTTGAGAGCAAGAGATTAATATTGCTTCCTAATATTGAAAATATATTTTGAGAGGAAGAGATTGAGAGTTCTTCTTGATATTGAAAATATGGATAGCGTGACAAATGACAAGTAGACACTTATTCAGTCCTTGAAAGTGACACACTCCTAAGATCGCAAATGAGTTGAATTGAGTCAAACTTGATTGACCTCGGCTTAACTAGCTAGGACAGACTTGGATATATATTGCTAATACGTGAAATTGTGTTATTTAGCATAGGTATTGTGATCATTGAGCAATTATCTTTACCAACATCTATTAAATTTCTCTTCTTTTTTTTTTTTTTTGTAGAAGCTA
>Ga0228710_1003090_pt1 | contig 26511 bp, 9 predicted proteins | sample MedpolnodulmetaG_FD_177995 | JGI IMG/M metagenome (GOLD analysis project Ga0228710, IMG submission 177995) | Root nodule microbial communities from Medicago polymorpha collected in Santa Monica, California, United States - pink nodules | ecosystem: Host-associated > Plants > Roots > Nodule... | reverse complement strand
AAAACTCCTAATGGCATTCAAGAATGAAGATGATGCAGGTGCTTTAATTGTTATTCGTGTAATCATTTCTTAATTAATTTTATTTTCCTTTTCATTATAATAGTGCCAACAAATGATGATGAATATGGTGGTCTATAGAAATAACATGTTGAAACTTCTCAACTCCAACCTTACTTCTAATCGTTGGTTTATTTTCTATTGCTAATGATATCAGTGGGACACAAACACAACTCAAATCTCACACACATATATGTATACGTTTTTACGAGAAATATCTTTTTTACTTTCTTGGTTCATATATAATGCAACATTTTTGTTTGATTGATGAATTTTAGGCTTGCATATTCTCATGCTATTTTAGTAACTAAAATATTTTATCCTCCAACTTTGATGTTTTTTGTATTAATTCAAAGCTGTATATGCAGGATTGAATTGATGATGTGGACAAAAGTAAACGAACCAGTGATTGAATCGAGTTGTTTCTTTGAGGTGTATTGCTTAAGCATCATGAGATAGAAAGGAAAAGAGTGATGCTTGGAGATTATTGGAAGAAAAAATTATTCATCTCTGACATGTTACTATTCATTTGGCCACTGACGCAGATTCGTATTTTACAAGACAAATAAGCTCACACAAGCAATTATTATTTAGTTGGGTGCACAACTAGAATGAAAAATAATGAAGTTGTGTATTTTAAAGTTGTTTCAGATTATGCATTGTAAAAGCTTATGTAGAAAGTATATGGTTTTTTGTATATTTTAATTGTAAACTTTTAGCTTCCACATTACTTTTGAATATAAGTTTGAATTAGTGAACTTATCATATACTATTTCAATTTCAAAAATTTGTTTTTTCTAAAAATGGTAATCATATAAAAATATCTTTCTTTTTTTGTAAATGTCTTGAAAGACATATTAAGATGATTTTAATATTAACAATGCATCTATATTAAGTTTTTTTGTGTTCTAATAAACCCGTGCGACGGGTCAAAAGTCTATTTTAATTTTATTCTAATGTTTCAAGCTATCTTGCAAATTAAGGACTCTTTTATTTTTTTAAAAGGTTTTTTAATTCAAATCATACTAACGTAAAGTAATATTAAAATACTATATAAAGTTATAAAACGTGGATGAGGTTCATACTCCCGGATTTCTCAAGCGGGTGTTGTTCATGCTCTTAAATTTCTCAATACACTTATTACTTTGGGACTTCTTAATCACAAGTTGGGATTAAAGTTAGAGTGTCACGAACATAGATTAAAAGTTAGAGTGTCACTATAAAATGAACTATATCATTGCATTCTTATATTATTTCATATTTCTTTGTCCATTATTACTATCGATATGACCTGTACATCAGCACGGGTCAATGGTCTAGTTCATTTTTAAATTCAACGCGTCTTAATTTTTTTTTCATTTCGAATCAAATTTATTTTAGAAAAACAACCCTATTTAAAAAATAAAAAAAAACATTTTAAAAATTTCGAGAATTGTTTCCACAAAATTTAAATTTAAATTTAAGATTAGAATTAAAACCTTAATTCCCTCTTCTTCACCATCCTAGTGCTTAAATATCGTTGATGTCGGTGAGTTCCCAAACTCACGATAAAACATAGTATGCAAAATATAAAAATAACTGTTAATTATAACTCTGGAAGATTATGACCATAGAACATAATAATACATACTTTAGCCTTAAACTCTTTTGTTTACTAAGTACTCATGATTTGCCTTTTCATTGGATTTCTTGATTAATCCAAGTTTGCCATGTAGTTCTTAACTATTAACAACTAAGCGTTCAAGATTCGTCTTTCTACATGATATCTTAATTTATCCAAGTTTGTCATGCAATCTCTCATAATATCTAGTACACAAAATATTATCTTGTCAAATTTTACTTCTAATTTCCTTGAGTATGAGTATTCTCAAGAGTCACTGCCCATTGTGGGGAATCAAACCCCTATCTGATGTAATTAAGGCAATAAAAATAGTAATTTTTCATTGAAAACAACTAATTATTTATTAAAAAGTTATATTTTAACATAAAATACACAAGTTTCAAGATGATAAACTAACTATTTTAAATTTCTTAACATGTTCAAATTTACACGTGAAAGAAAAACCCTTCATTTATTTGTCACCTTTCCAAACCTTTTTTAATTTTTGACCGAACTTTCAAATCCTTCTTTCACACTCTCACCTCTCATATATTATGCCATTCTCTTTCTTTGGAGGCTCTTCATTTTTTAGAGCATCTCAATTTAAGGTTAGTAGTATTGTAGTATGAGTTTTCTTCTATTTTTGCATTTTCAAATTTTATTTCTTCACATATTTCTTCTCCTGTGTTTCTCGGTGGCTATTCGTATTCCTTGAGAAAGATGAAAGGTGGCTTACGTAGGATAGGTTGCATGGTTGATGTGCGCGGTTTAAAGATGAACAATAAATAAAAATGAGACGAAGGTACCATCAACATAATACACTTCTTATACATCACCTTAATATCTAAATAATAATTGATTTTTGGACGACAATTTTGCATAAGACATCTTTAAAAATATCATAAATATGAAATGTATAATTTGTTCTCAATTCTCATATTTTGAAACATGGAATGAAGACTAGACCCAAAAAACAAAATGGAATGAAGAGGAAAAAGAATTTCTTATGAATAATTTTGGATAATGCTAGATAGATCAAATGCAAAACGATAGCTATGTAGATATTTTTTTTTTGAAAGGACGATAGCTATGTAGATGGTAGCTTAATGTTGGACAAAAAAAGAAGATTGAATTATAATCAGTAAAAGCCTTATAAAAAAGCTTTGAGTGTTTGACAAAAATTTAGAACAATGAAGTGATTTCATTTATGGTTTGTATTATTTTTTTGGGGTTTGTATGGACTGCAAAAAGTTGAGTTGATATAGTTGAAAGCGATGAGTTGAAATTCTCAAGCGATGAGTTGATACGAGAATATCAATTGTATTTTTCTCAATTGTTACATCTCAACTACACACTCCATATCCTCTTTTTCTTCATAATTTAATATATCATTTTCTCTCTCATATTTAAAGGTGTAGATATAACAATAGAAAGAATTTCACTTGAGAGAATTCATTCCAAGTTTTTTTTTTGACAAAAACAAAATGATATTCGTTCATTCAAATCGAGAGATTACATCATTCAACACCGCTAAAAACGTAAATGATGAATCTGCGAACAAATTCACATTATCCAAGTTAATAGCATATAACGGCATAATGCCTACAAAAATATATGATAAAATTAAAGTGACCGGAATATCCACGGCCTCCGGATCTGTAACATTGACGCCCAAATCTTTGATTGAATAATCGATCTTTTAATATGATTCAAATGAACACTGCAAGAAGACGGGAAACCAAACAACGCCGCACAAGACGATGAGCAACAAACCACCACACTTAGATGATGAAATCACAAAGAAAAAACCTAGATCTATGTGAAAATAACTTATTTAGATTGAAATAGAGAGAAAAAGATGAAGATGAGTGATTTCAGGTTAATAATGGACCCAAAACCACCCCTCAATGAAGTAACTGAAAGAGAAAACCTAGAGAGAAAACTTGGGCCGACTTGTTGGAGAGGGATGGGAAGAGAAAACCTCAATTATGTCATAGAATCCATTCCAAGTTGGTACCCCTTTTTTGGTATCAATTTATGAACTTATTTATTTATTTTTTAATTGTAAATGGATTTTGTTATTATTTATTTTGTACTTACTTTTTTCCGAGAGACTTCAAGCTTATTCTTACTGTATCTATTTTTATTTTTTATTTTTTACAGATTTGTGTTTCTATTAATATACAAGCTTTTTGTGTTTCAATCATGTTCTAAAAATTTCTTCTTAAAAAAAACCATGTTCCAAATAACTGGTTGAAGGGGATTAAGTTTAAATCAAAGCAAGATAGAGTAAAAAGATATATTTAACTTATTAATATTAACACTTTGACCAGTTAAATAACTTTAATTAGTTTTTTGCTCAAAAAAAAAACTTTAATTAGTTTTGAAATTAAAATTATATTATGCAAGCAAATAAGAGGGTAAACGATAGAGTGATTATTGGAAAAATATATATTTTAGGCACTTCTTTACTTCCAATACCTTACATCAATCTTAATACAATTTTAAAATATGGAGTATAAGGTATTTTAACCTTAATTTTGTTCAAATAATATTTTTCACACTAGTCTCTTTATTATCTTCAACAACTTCAGCTTCGTCATCTTCATCAATCATCATAAATACCCTCCTTCATCATTTCAGCTCAAATCCAAAATCATTGACTCCATCATAACTGTAACCATCCGAAAACCGAAATAAAAGCTCAAATCCTATTATTATCGAAACAAACAAAAATGTGGTACACTAACATGCCCAAAATCAACATTTTTCAAAATAAAACTCTCTCTCATTTCCAAAGTTCTAATCCATTATTTCTCGATACCTTAACTCCACAATTCATACCCTTTCTTTCTTTCTTTCTTCACGTCTTGGTTGCTATAATACTCAAACCCCATTGTTTTCAATTTAATTTCTTCTTCAATTTCAGTAAGCCACTAACCATACCTGGGAGTTTCCCATTTAAAACTTGTTTCCCAAATTTGTTTCCCAGATTTTAACAAGGTTACGATGAATTTGAGCGTATAAACTAAAACACACACCTTCGCGAACGGACCCAAAGTTTCTAAGGCTATTATGAATATCCAAGTGAATGAATTTAATGAGTTTGTTTTGTTTGTCATTTTATCTGTTGTTGATTTAAATAAAGGATTAGAGTTGCAAGTTACAACTATTTTTCATACTTGTATTCATGAAAGAGCTTCGTGGCACTAAATGGGGTGATAAATATAATTAATAGTTGGATATAGGTGGGGTCATTATCTACGATTCAAATTGGTGTATCGGTAAACAAACAATTAAGTTCAAGTGATTAATGAGCTTCACTAAATGACAAATTATTTGGGATGGCCCGAGACGGAAATATGGGTGGAACAATTCTTGATCATACTATACTTACCACACGACCAAACTTCGGATTAATAGAGACCCATTCCCCTGGAAAAGAGAGGGTTAACACAAAAAACAAAGGGGTGTGTGTATCTGTGTTGGGCTTGTATTTTCTGTCTCTTTTTCCTCGTCGAGCTTGGTTTTTGTGGTGGCAAGTTGGATATTTTCTTGTGTGGCAAGTAAGTAGAAGTTATTATTTGTTCTTCTTCTTTAGGTAGGCGTTTTTGGCTTAGTTTTGGGTCCTTTAGCAACATTTATAGTGCATCTCTATTGTTCCATTTTCCTTTATGTTTACGTTCATGGAATTTCTCGTTTTCATCGTATTTAACTATGTCGTCATTAATAGCTAAATATGGATATGTGACGATGGTTCTGACTCCTTCTATGACTTAACTATGTCATGATTAATAGCTCAATATGGATATCCGACGACGGCTCTGACTCCTTCTATGACGCAGAAAGTGGTTGCAACACTAATGAAGCAGTTACATGTATCACGAATGAAGGATTATGTATTGGGCTCCCAAAGTACTATGCATTTTGTGGTTCTCACGGGGTTGGATGTTTTAGGTATTTAAAAATAAGTTCCGTTGTTTGTTGTCTTGGTGCGATGTTTGATTCTCGTCTTATTGCGATATTTGAATTCATTTTTATGAAAGGACTTTTGCGATGTTTGAATTCATTTTTTTTTGAATGGATTGGTGTTGAATTTTATGGTATGTACTCTATAATGTTTTTTTTTTGTCAAATAGCGTAATGATTAGAAATTCATCTTTTTAAAGTGAATGAATAGAATATTCAAGGTTCAAACTCCGGCCATGCATAACTTATACAAATAAATTAATGTTTACAAAAAAATAAATAATTGAGTTTTTATACTATAAAGGGGATAATGTTTAAATGGTTGGCAAGACAAAATTAATTGGTGATTATATTTATCAAACGAGAAGGATGTATCAAAATACTCAATACTCCTACAAACGGTGGATATCTGACCAAAAGGAAATTGAATAAGAATTAGAAACCTAATAAGACAAATCAACGTCTGAATTCTGAATGTGAGAAGCAACCATTTAATACTTCGCACTCTTCAAATAACTTTACTTTCCAAACATACTGGATTAATTTAAAATGAAGTGGTATCACATAATTGGATGTTTCCTCTCAAAAATAATTGGTTGTTAGTTATATCCAACAAAACCTTGTAATATGAGATTGTTTATCAATATATAATATGCTTATAAGAAGTTGCTTGGGATATAATATGCATATTCTTTCAAAAAAAATATATCTAAAAAATGGGAATCATGGTTCTGAAAAATTATTTATAAATTCAATGAAACTGGAAAAGTAAAGAATAGCCAATCCTTCTCAATTATATGCATGTCTAACATGCATATTGTAAAAGAAATCACCTAGAAAAAATCTCTAATCAAATTTGTAATGTCATCCTAATTTGAAATTTGAAAAAAAGAAGTGCCATAATCAGATCAGACTGCAGTCACAACTGGAACTGGACCACCCTTATCATCATCACCAATCTGATTGTCTCCCCTGCACCAGTAATAGCCATATAGTATGAGCTGAACAGTTCCAGAGATTACTCCAATACCATTGCTGATCTGCAATAGTCAGTAAAAATGTATATTAATTAATATGGGTTTAAGTATAAATCTTTCATCCAATTATTAACTCACAAGTCACAACAATACTATAGGAATATGTATTAAATCAATTACCAGAACATAAATGTCAAAGGGATGGAGCAGAGCATATGTTGTCCAGCAAAGTCCATTGAGGAAGTTGGTAAGAGAGAGCCAGAATGGCATGTATTTCACACTCTTGGTTCTTATAACGGTTGCCTGTTGATCATATGTAACAAGTTTAGAGAAAATGCTTTATAAAATACAGTATACATCAATAGAAGTTACTTACCATGATCGTAAGAGGAGAAGCATACATCAATATGTTGAAGATATCACAAATAATACCAACAGGTAAAGACCTTTTGGTAGTGCTATGTGCAAAGAGCATTGTACCAGCAACAACAAGAGCAAAGAAAATGGCCTCACCGAGAAGCCAAAACCCCATATACTTCTGAAATTAGAAAGAAAAAAAGTTATTAGTAAACATAAGACTTATGTAAACTAATTAGGTGAAAGCTATTAGTAAGATAAATGAGTAGCATAATGATAGAGTGAAAGCATACGTACCCTTCCTTTCTTGTTGGCATATATGAAAAAGATGGTAAGATAGACAACCTCGAAAACAAGTCCAACACCATTGATGGTGACGACCAAAAGGCTGTTTGGGTGCACAAAAGGCATTCCATAAAACACCCAAAAAGCACAATTCAACAATGTTGCCAAGTATGGATCAGGCTTGAACTCCTCCACATCCTTCTTCTTTATAATCTTATAGAAAGTTGGACTGCACAATTCAAGTAAAAATATAACTGAAATCACAGTCAAACTCATCGTTGATCTAGATATATCTGATATACTAATAGAGTACAATAATTAACAGAGAAAGAGAGAGTTGAATTACGCTGGTGAGAAGAACAATCCAAACGAGATAACATTCCCTGCATTCACAAACATGATTAATCGATTATCAGAAAAACCTAAAATCAAAACTGATTAATCACTTCTGAAATTAGATTAACATGAAAAAGTTTAAATTATTCGTTATGCCTGCATGCATGATTAATCGATTATCATAAAAAGCTAAAATCAATCGTAAGTTAAAAAAAAAATAAAAAATATGCATGCATGAGTGCATGATGAATCGATTATGAGAAAAACGAAACTAAAAAGAGAAGAGAAGTGATTAACAAACCTATGATACCAACAACGTTACGGATTACCGATTGGTTCACCATTTTCTGAACAGAATGCAACCAAACAGAGAGAGAGAGAGAGAGGGAGGATTTTAAAGAGAGAGAAAGAGGAATGGAAAGTGTGAGCGTAGAAAAAGAGTGAAACTAGGATGGTTATATATAGTGTTTTTGAAAGTTTGTGATTATCTTTCGTGATAGTTTGTTGTGATTATCTTTAGTCATAGTTTTTTTTTTAAATTTGAAGTTATCTTTTTTGAGGGAGAATTTGAAGTAATCTCTTTATTATTATTATGAAAATTGGATTAGCTCGACTACAACCATTCCTGAAGTTTTTTACAACCATTCCTGAAGTTTTTTTTAAAGAACATTCACGAAGTTAGTAATTGCGGAATCGTTTGATCAAAATCGAACGATGTTAATATTAAACAATTTTAAAAAAAAAAATTAAAATTGCTAATTTAAAAATTTGAATAGTCTGATCTCTATTAAATAGTTATATAGTCATCGACGAGTCAACCCAAATGTGTGCAGAATAAATCTATATTTATTTGTTTGTTACAGTTATCGACGAGTCAATCTAAATGTGTGTAGAGTAAATCTATATTTATTTGTTTGTTACAAAAGAAAATCCATTATTTTTTTCAGGGATAAAGAAAATCCAATATTATTGTTATTATTTAAGCTCATCCAAATTTAAAATTTTGGCATGAGATAGGCGTGTGTGATGAGAAATTCTCGCTTTAATTCGGTTCCTTTAATTACTTATATCTATCTTTTGGTTTAATTTAATTTAGGAATTTTAGTTTGAATGACTTTGATCCCATAGCGGAAATCTAGTGGTAGATTAGTTACATTGATGAAATGCTGGCGTGGCAACTAACGTGTCTATGATTAGGGAAAAAAAACAAGCTCGGGTTACACATATCAGTAAGGATACAAAATTCGGAATGGTATCCACTTTATTAACCACAAATCAGTACGGAATGAATATCTTAATAGGTGCATACAAATAGAATAAAAAAAACATATTTTAAGTACTTGTAAATCAATAAATGCATAAACAGATGAAATTAATTGGATTTTGTAAAATTATTAACACATATAAAATAGACATTGTTTAAATACCTAGACATGTAGGAATCCGTACACGTTATTAAATTAGCAAAATTATACAATTGTCGTATTACTTAAATAAAAATCTTCTCGTCATGAAATTAAATACAACTGAATTTCCTAATTTATATTTTTTGTTTGATTAGTAATTTGTTTTCAAAGTGAAAGCGTGTGGTATAATATTTTTTTCTTATCAAAATATAAAGAATAAGTCTAAGAGGTGTCTGCTCAGTGGTAAAAACTTGACTTTGTAACTTCAAGAGACATAGTCAAAATCTCACATGGAACAATTGTAAAATGATCATTAGTGTTGCAATTATTAATAATATAACTAGACTTTTCACCCGTGCTGCCGCACGGGTCATATACATTGTAAATATAGTAGGCCAAAGCAAAGTTTAATAGTTCAATTTGGTGGATTGGGTGTGAGGCAGGGGTATGCCTGCGAGTTTAGTTGGTATATTTCGGCCTCTAGGTTTTTTTTGGGTTTTTTGGGGTGTGTGTTTGGTGTTCCATATATTTGCGGCTCCCCCGTTGTATTTTTTCCCTTTTGCCGCGAGATTTTGTGCACCTTGCACTCTCTCGTCAAGAATAAATTTGGCTATTAAAAAAAAAATAACACACTCCAATAAGAGATATCTCCGGTGTTCTTGCACAATTTCACAATTAACGATGGTTGCCAACTCTATGACAGATTTTGTTCTTGAAATTTTTCTTTTACCAAAAGAGAATAATTATAATTATATTTTGAATACTAAAAAGTAGTCTTTATTTTACACATAGAAAGTAATCCTTAAAGTTCATATGTAATGCTTATAAGCTTATCGTTGAAACCGCCTTTCGCAAACAATATGCACATCATCATATAAAAAAACCCAGTTAGCAATACTTCACTTCACCAAATTCAGCTTCTTATATTCGACTTCTTATATCACAAAAAGGAACTTGATCTTGCTTTCCTTCATATGTGCTTCAAACAAATACTCACCACTCTAATGAAATTAAATGTGACATAGAAAGATATTTTCTTTTCATGAGCCAATCAAAAGTTCAAAATACTTCAAATATTCATGGAGCAACCAACACATGTAATTTCTAAACCAAATCAAACTAAAGCAACGATGAAGTATTCAAGCATAAAATAAAATAATGTGAGTAGTTGTCTCAGTAGAATGGCGAAGGAGGATTTTGAGAAAAGAAAAACAATTAATTTTTCCAAAACAGGTTTCATGCTATAAAACAAAGCAAGAGGTTTAATATGTACAGGTCCACCAAATCATTACAACTATTTACAATTGTGAAGGAAATATTGTCTTCCTCTCCCTGCTTATGGATATGATCTTGTCAAGCAATATTGTAAAATCTTTACCCTAAAATGAGAGCCCACAAATTGAAACTCTATTTTTTATTCAAACTTAATCAATCCTATGACATAAATAATTCAAAATTAACAATTCCATATCTCCAATAGATGCATGAACTACAACAAACACAACATGAGTTATTGTAGCAGCTACTACACCATAGTAAGTTCCTTGTCTCAACTTGAACAATCAACAAATTGATCAATTGCCTCTGGATTTGAAAATGAGACAGCCTATTTATGAGACAAAGTCATCAACTCACCTATAGTCAAATTCCAAGTAAAAATGAAGTTAGCTACATCTAAATTCAAAAATAAAACCAAGGTGAGCCTTTTTGGAAATCTTAGCCTAACATAAATGTATTTTTTTTCTTATATCAGTAGAATGCAGATAAGATACCAAATTAAAACTAATAACATTTGGGAATCTAAACAAAACACCACAAACATCTTCTAAATGTACATATGATTTTTAAGATAAAGTTAAAAAAGGGGTTAATTATGTTTAAGGTCCCTACAAATAAGCGAGCTTCCAACATTGGTCTCAATTTAAATTTTATTAAATTTTTCATCCCCAACGTTTTTTTTCCGTTTATAAGTTTGGTCCTTGCCGTCAAACTGTGCTGACTAGGCTAACAGAATGCTGACCCAGACATGCCACATGGACATTTCAAGTGACATGGCTGTCATGTGGTAAATGGCATCATATGTTTTTGGTCCCTATAAAATTGGGATCTTTTAAGTTTAGTCCTTACTTAATTTTAATAGTGCTTTTAGTCCATATAAAAAAATTATGCACTCAGTTTTAGTCCCTACTACAACTAAATTTGTTTAATTATGCTTAAACTTTCAAGATTTTGAACAAATTTTTGCACAAGTGTTAAGAACATTACAAAAAGTTTATCTGCAAAAATTTATTTCTGCGTGCAGGTTTTTGTTACTTTTATTTTGAACTTTTGTCTTTCAAAAAAAATTCATATTTTTTTATTTCATGTTAAAAAATTTTAAATTTTAGTAAACAAACCTTTTATAATGTTCTAAACTTGTATAAAAAAAAATCATTGAAAAATTGAAGAGTTTAAGGATAGTTACAAATTTTCCTAATTTTTGTCAAAGCCTATCACTCCTTCATTCCTTTTTATTCTTTCAGATCCATGAAAGATTTCACCCTACAAATATTTCCGGTCATTCCTTGAATTTGTCGGGAAAAAAACGATATATGTGTTACTGTTTCTCTTTGTAACTACTTCGCTCTCTTCAATCTTCTTCGCTCCCACTCTTTATTTCCCGATCCGAACCTTGAAAATCGACTGGTTCCGCTTCTCTCTCGAAAAGGTTGTTGCTGGATTTTTAAATGGTGAAGATTGTTGAGTTTTTGTGTGTTGAAGTTGACGTGTGATTAAGTTGTTGAAAATGATGTCTTAGGTGAATTTGCAAGTGAAGGTTAGAAGAGCGTCGCCGGCGTGAACGAAGTGGTGAAAAGAGTGGGAGGAGAGAGTTTGGATTTTTCTCCACCTCGTTCACGCCGACGACACTCTTTTAAAAACTCTTAAATTTTTCAACGATTTTTTATACAAGTTTAGAACATTACAAAAGGTCCGTTTACTAAAATTTAGAATTTTTTAACATGAAATTATTTAAATATGCATTTTTTTTAAAAGACAAAAGTTCAAAATAAAAGTAACAAAAATCTGGACGCAGAAATAAAATTTTGAGATAATTTTTTGCAGATGAACTTTTTGTAATGTTCTTAACACTTGTGATAAAAGAGGAGAGAGAGAGAGAGACAAAAAATGGAATGGAATTGTTGGGATTATAGATAAAGGAGGATAGATGTGGGTAGAAAACCATGGTTATTGATATGTGAGATATGAAATATATTTTCCAATGCATATGTGCTTTCCAATGCAGGAGGGATATGAGGGAATTTGAAATTTAAATTTCAAACAGTAGGAGCCAAAAAATTAGGTTTAGGGTTTGGCAAATAGAGTAAGCATGTTTGCTAGGATTAGATATAAAGGATTTAAAGAATAGATTCTGCATAATTTCAATTATTTTATAATAATGCATTTTTTGTTTAAAAAATAATTTTACACGTTGGTATTTGCAAATACTTGTAAATACTTTAATATTCATTAATACTCGTCCAGCGGATATTAATTCGAAAGTGAGAATAACATAAATATCATTTTTATCAAATAGAGAGAGTTAATTACTATGTATACCTGAGGACATCCATTATCATCCATGATCATGGTAAAGTAACACTTCATTAAAAAGAAATAATCTTAAAGTATAAAGAGGAAAAAAAAAGGCATCGATAAAGTCCAAAGAATAATACAAACCCTATGATATATAATTGATTCAAAATTGATAAATGTTTATTTGACATTCAAAATAGCTGCAACAAATATTTCTCAATATATAAGAAAATAAACATCCAAGAAGAACAAATGAAAGAAACATTGATAAATTTAATTTTTTCTATTGTTGCTCGACAAATGAAAATGTTCAAGATCATCCTTTCTATTGTTGCTTGACATTCTATAATTTAGAAATTAGTTTTTAGAGACTTTACTAAAAAGTACAATCAATTTTGTGTTTATTTACCAGAATAACAATCACTTTTTTGAAAAAAAAATAATTTATTTTAATTTGATACAACTATATATAATTTAGAAATTAGTTTTTAGAGACTTTATTAAAAAGTACAATCAATTTTGTGTTTATTTACCAGAATAACAATCATTTTTTTGAAAAAAATAATTTATTTTAATTTGATACAACTGTATAAAGTGTATTTTTTGTTACAAAATTACGTTCATCTTTTGATACTTATTTTCTCCCCCCTCTCATATAAAACATAATCTTAACATATTTTGATTTGAAATTGTTTTTATTTTTTATAGATCATAGTTTAAAAAAAACAATAACAAAGAAATAATGCTCTTTAAAGTGGTCTGTTTTGAAAGTTATAACGAACAACCCCATAGACCATGTTTGTAACAAATTTGAATAAAAATGATTTTGACATTTAATAATTTAGAATTTTTCTTACTATAAATTAACATCAAAAAATAAACATAGCACATTTGACATTCAAAAACCATACCATTAACTTTCATAAATAGTTTTTGCCTTTTGGTAATATGAATTTTTTAGTGTATATCATGGAAATTCAAAGAAAAATTCAGTTTTAGAAAAAATAACAAATTTTCCTTCAATTTCTTTTAACAAATTTGTAAATTTGAAAACAAATAAAAAAACTACATTTATTGAAACAAATAATGCTGAAATTGAAGTAGCCATTAATTCGTTAAACCAAAAAATTATCTAACAAATTAAGTGAAATATTTAACGGATATGATTGAAAGTATTATATATAGTTTGTTGAGATATTTATGTTACATAAAATATTAGGAATTCAATAAAAAAATTAAATAAAATATTTAGTGGATAAGATCAAAAGTTTGTTGAGATATTTATGCGAAATAAAATATTGATTTTAAAAAATAAATAATAATAAAAACATTGAGACACGTGGCATAAAAAACCTTTATATATATATAAATTCTTATTTTAATTCAGTTTCTTTTTTTTTTTGATGGTAATTCAGTTTCTATAATTACTATTTCTATTATATTTTGATTTAATTTAAATTTTGGAGTTTTTAGAGATGGGATGATTTTGATTTGATCCCTAACGGAAATATAGGGGATGCTTAGTTATATGGATGAGATGCTGGCGTGGCTAACGTGATTATGCGAAAAATAAGAGGTTGATGATTAGGAAAAAAAGGCTGGCAAATAACTTGTATATAAGCTATGATCTTACCTAAAAAATATATGTTAGTATATAAACTACGTCATTAATTTGATGTTTTGAGATGCTACTTTGGGTTGTGAATGGTAAAAACAAGTTACTATAATTTTAGTTGAAATGATTGAAAATGGAGTTTCTTCCTCTAGTGACTTTCTCTCGCACGCTCGTTTGAGTGATTCCGCTGAAAATGTTATTCATATGTCTTTCACCACACAAAAAAGTTAATAGGTAGTTACTCAGGATTGTATTCTAATCTTCATGAGAAATTTACTCTCACCATTCTCTTTCAGAAATTTTTCTATTCCTCCTCAAAAAATTTAGCAATTGAATCGTAATAAAGAAATCATATTCGAGACATGTCATACATTAAATATGAGAACCTATTTCAATTAGGATTCAAACTCAATTTGTCATGTTATAGAAATCTAACTCCTTTAATTAAACTCAATCTACATTGCTGAATATTTGAAAAATCCTTTTAACTAAGATTTCAAAAAAGATATAAATAAATATAGGGAAATGTTAATTTGTGCCCGCACAAGTTAATGATTCAAATATGGAAATAATTTATTGAAATGTGTGCCCGCATCCGCATCCATATAGGGTTGGGCTTTAGCATCATTTTCATAACCTATATGTATGTCAAAGCTTTATGTATTGACCATGTTAAGTTACTCTTAATTTAGCATCTCTACTTGCAACTTTGTTGAAAAACCTTGGGATTCATTCTTCGAGTAATTTGTGATTTTACCATCTTTTTTAATTAGGGTTTAAATCCAGTGTCAAGGCGTATGTAAAGTCTAACTCAAATTATGTCTCGAAATTTATTGTTGAAGCGTGTCTAACGTCTAACTCAACTGATAAAACGAAATTGTTATGTTAGATATTTTCACTGGGTTCGAACTCAACCATCACAATGTGTGTGAGTTTTTCGTCTACAGACCCCAACAAAAAAATGTGTCGTGACAATCACAGAGATTTTAGTCACTAGTTTTGCTTTCAAGAATAAAAAAAGGTTGTTTATTATCATAAATCTAAATTGTATCTCAAAAAGAAAGACACCCTCTCTCACTATATATAGAAATGACTCTTAACCCAAAAAAAGGCTAACATCAACGGTTGAAAGGGCTAACCGCGGTGGTTCCAGGCACCATTTCTTTAACGGTGGTGGTTCTCTGCAACCACCGCATTATATTTGCCGATCCATGCAGTATCTTTTCTTATAAGAAGTAATTTTACCATTGCAAATAGTTGATAAGTTTGTCAAATGATTGAAAATGAAAGGACATGACAAAGTATATAGCAAAAAAATGTAAAAACATAATACATAAGAAATAAAGCTATGATGTTATAGGATAATTCATCATCATGCTGCAGCTCTTCCATTTGAGGAGATCTCACGAACTCCAGTTGGTTTCAACTCAAAATCACCATCATCATCGTTTTCACCTTTGCGAGAGAAATAGCAAGCATATAGTATGAGCTGAACAATTCCAGAAACCACTCCAATACCATTGCTTACCTACAAGAATATAATGCATAAAAGTTTAAATAGATATTATTTATATTTATTTAAGTAGGCCGACCTGACAAATCTACACGACCATTTTGAAGGCATGTAGTCTGACATGTTTAGTTAAATGAGCTTTTCGACCTTATTTATTTTTAAAATAGTTTAGTCTAGGTCCGATTTTACATAAGTCATAGGCTCATGTCGGTCCGCTGATGTATTGTCATCCCATTGATAATTAAATTTTCTAGTAGTATATGCAATAAAAGGGAAAACAAAGATAAATGATAAACATATTGCAGCTAGTAAATTAATTACCAAGACATAAATATCCAATGGGTGGATGAGAGCATATGTTGTCCAGCACAAACCATTGAGGAAGTTGGTTAGAGAGAGCCAAAATGGCATGTATTTCACACTCTTGGTTTTTATAACCTTTGCCTGTTCATTACATACATCAAAAGAGATATATAAAATTAAAATAGGATGACACAATTTTACAATATACAAATTTAAATGATTATGGAATTAATTGAGACTTACCATGATTGTAAGAGGAGAGGCATACATCATGACATTGAAGACATCACATAGAACACCAACAATTAACGATCTTTTTTTAGTGCCATGAAGTGCCAACATTGTTATTAGAACAATGACAGCAAAGAAAATAGCCTCGATGAGAAGATAAAGCAGCAACTTTTTCTGAAATTATTGAGAAGAGAGAATGATGAGTTACATAATATAGGAACAAAAATGTTCATGGGCACTCAATTTTTTCTACACCTACGATACATGGTCAATCACATGCAAAATTGTGGTTAGCTCAATTGAGAATAGGACTAACTTAGGTCACGTTAAAAAACTGTAAAATCATGTAGTTGAATTAACCACGATTAATCGTCTATTCAACTGAATTAACCACGTTTTTAAACATGATTAATGAATCAGTCAATGATGTAACTAGAGGGGAAAGAATGTACACTTACCCGTCCACTTTTGGTGGCATAGATAAAAAAGATGGTAAGATAGACAACCTCAAAGAGAATTCCAACACTATTGATAGAGAGAACTAGAGTGCTGTTTGGGTGCACAAAAGGCATTCCATAAAACACCCAAAATGCACAATTCAACAATGTTGCTAAGTATGGATCTGGTTTGAATTCTTCCACAGCCTTCTTCTTTATAATTCCATAGAAAGTTGGACTGCACAATACATTCATATTAAACCATTCATTTTACAAATAAAATCAAGGTGTGTTTGACAAGATCACGAGAACACTATGATTTTGTCAAATTCACTCGTGGTAAATCTAAAGATACACTAGACTTGACAATTATATACTACATTTATATATTTTTTTAACCTCTGGTTCCTAAGAAAAAGAGGTTCTAATAATTCGAAATTCGATTACGAGGTAGGTAGAATCTGATCAAAAATTGTTCAGCCTAGAAATCGAACTCAGATTCTCTCGAAGTTCATTAACCACTTAAGTGCAACTACTTTGTTTACATTTTATACATATTTATTCATTATATATGCTTCCTATTAATCTTCTTTTTTAATAAATATTTGATGGATTAAATGCATTATGCATCCATCTATTTCTCAATTTTATTTACCAGCCAATGAATAAACGAAGATTGAATTCATACTATAGACACACATGTAAAGAGAGAATACTAGATAAATGGATAAAGTAACAATACAAATCACGTGTGCAGTTTCTATTGTATTCCATTTCCTACTACTACTAGTACGTTCATAAGTTCACAATAAAAAGATTCGTATATGACCAACCAATTTCAAAATATATGCTATTTTTGATGAAATTATTTTGTTTGATGTGCTATATAAGTATAAAGAGATAAGGTATCAGTATCTTTCTAGTTTCTAATCAATATATTTCTAATTTTTAAAAGTTTTTTCAATTTCATAAAAGAGAGTGAGATAGAATATTAAATTATATATAATTATATTAATAATTTGATTTTGATAGCAAATCATAAATCGGGTAAAATAAATCTAGATTTTTTCTTATATAAATGATAAATTTCCTCCTATAGTATTTGTTGACTAATAATATTTCTTATTTCTCATAGGTCCAATCTTTTAGAGGTAATCATCTTCGACGTGTATCGAACAGTAAATGTGAATACCTATCTTAGTCGGGATTTAAACAGTTTTGACTAGTTCTTTTATTAATTGATAGTAAATGGAAAATTTGTTTGTGTATTTTTAATGTTGTTGTATAAATGCTAAATATGTTGACGTTTTTACTATTTTTTTAATATTTATTTTCAAAAAATAATATATTTTAAGATTATAAGTTATTTGGATGGTGAAATTGTTTTTGACTCAATGAATGGTGAAGATGAAACTTCTGAAATTGTGCAAATTATTACAATAAATTGTATGAATTAAGAAACACGTTTAGTAGAGTAGTATTAATATTTTATTTGATATAGTACTTCAACATTTAATTAGACAAATTTCCGGTCAAAACTTTAATTTAATTCTTATAGAAAATATAAAATAATAATAAAGATGATATATTTAACATATGAAAGTTCATGTGATCCATTTAAATAAATAGTAAATAACCAAAAATTGAAAACAAAAAATATAGTACTAAAGTAAAAAGAAGAAAATATAAAAATTATATTAAATTATTTTCAGTCTAATGGAGTATAATTCAATGGTCATCCAATCATATGTCACCATGTAGAAGTTAATCAAAAATCACAATATTCTTGAAAACATTAAAATACCAAAAATATTTTGGATCAATTTGGCCTTAAGTGAAATTAATTAATCCCTTGACCAAAACAACTCATTTTATCAATGAATATTTATTTTCATCAGCGGAGAGAAAAACACCACTTGAAAATTCACACGTACAAAAAGAGAATTCCCGAATCTAAAATCTGATAACTACAAAAATATTCAGCCTTAATCATTGTCGGTTGAGATAGACCTTCCAGACTCATTACTTAAAGTACTATTTACCATGAAAAGAAAGATGAAAGGTAAATTCTTAGATATCAAATTTGGTTTGGTATCGACACTACGCAAACAAAATCATTTAACATTTAAATCTTTTTTATGAAAAACTAAAATAAAATTATGACATAATATTGAATGAATGAATGATGCGAATTTATCTAACCAAAGTGGACTAGAGTGTTCACCAAAATGAAATATGGATGATAAAAATGATGATGAAAAAACAGAGAAAAACAGAGAAAGAAGTATACGCTGGTGAGAAAAACAAGCCAAAAGAGATGACATTGCCTGCAACAACAAAAAAATCGAGCAAAAATTATTACTCTAATAACATAGTAACAATATTATATGTGAAATTAATCAGACTATATACGTTAGAGTATTATTTTAATTTTATACTAAAGTTTTTCATGCAAAAACTAATATGAAAAGCAGAGTAAAAAAAACATTGGGATGAAAGTGAAACACAAACCTATGGCACCAACAACGTTACGAGCTAATTTGGCTGTCACAACCATGTTGGAAGATTTTTGTTCTGCAGAGAAAGTGTGAGAAAATGATAGAGAGAAAGTGAAAGAAAAAAGGTGATAGAGATAAATGAAAAGGACCAGAATGCACAAACTTTGAAGCAAAGACCTTATTTAATGTTATTAATTTCGTAAATATAATAAATTTATTATTTATCCTTTTATGGTGAAATCCATTTTCGGGTCAAAGGAGTTTATCTTTTTTCCCTATTTATAAATATGTCTAGGAAATCACTGTAGTGCATCATTATCTATTTCTTTACTTTGTTTTTTTAGTAAATAGATGAAATAACAATGGATATAGAAAAATGACTCATAAAAAGTGGAGAAAATGAGGTTCAAATTCCGATCACGGTAAATATACAAATTTTTACTTTGCACTTTTACTTTTGTTTTTATCCCTAGAAAAGTGTAAATATACAAAATTATATCTGAATTAATCCTACATGATAATTGTTGACACTTTGAGAATTCGAAACTAAGACCTAAAAAGAAGCATAACCTAAATCCAAGCATACACCACCAAACGAATTTTAAGGGTTAACTTTCAGTATTTTATATAGGAGTCTCTCATTTGACTTAGTTATTTTTTCAAGATTGTCACGTTTTCTTTTGGGCTTAATAACAATTTTAGCCCCCTAATTTTTTCATAGTTGTCATTTTGGCCTCCTAAGAAAAAAAACTACAAAACCGCCCCATAAGTTTTGCATCTGTGGCAGTTTTGGCCCACAAGGCCAATTTTGGCTCGGTCTACGCTGATGTGGCACCCTGCCACGTGTTATTTTTTTAATTTATTTTAGTCTTGGGGGGCCAAAACTGCTACAGTTGCAAAACTTAGGGGGCGATTTTTTAGTTTTTTTTCTTGACAAAATCGCAACTTCATAAAAGTTAGGGGGAAACTGCTATTAAGTCTTTCTTTTATATTAGTATTTAACAGAAAACCTACTTATTATATATGAATTTAGCTTGATTGTCAAAACAAATATATATGAATTTAGCTTCATTTTATAGTCAAAGGCATTTAAATTTTTCCTTCTTTCAAAATAGTAAAATCGGTGCATTGTATCAGTCAAACTAATTAAGGTTGAATATATCTATCTTCATAAAATTTAAAAAACTTGATTTTAGTTTCTACAAAATATTCAATTTTGTACTCCCTAAACAAATTTTTTTTAAAAAAAACTATGTGTTATGAAAGTGCACTAATTTTTGTTATATATAGGGACACTAATGACAATTTTTTTTATAGATATGCTAAAATGTTTTCCAATTTTATGGGCATAAAATATATATTCAACTCGATAACCTTAAAGAAATATATATATTCAACTCGATAAATCAATTTCTATGTTTTCTTAATTTTTATTGATTCAAAGTTTGAATAAGATGACCTTAAATGAAATTAATCGACAAGAAATAGAAAAAATAATTCATAAAACCAACTTAGAAGAGCAGTGTCCTTGTAGAAAAGATGGAAAAAAAATTATTATATGATGATAATTAATAAAATAAAATCATCTTTCAAAAAAAAAATCATATCTTGTTTCCAAAAAAAAAAAATCATATCTATTGGTCAATATTAACATTGGAAAAAAAATGTTCTATTGATAATAAATTAATTGCCTAGAAAAATGAGTAAATTTTTTTTTTTTAAAAAAGTCATAAAATAAGCATGTGATAATGATCTAACCCACTTGGGTTGGCCTGGTGGTATTGGTTTGGGACCTGAGAGTGTGTTTCTCCTCGAGATCTCAAGTTTGATTTTCTCTGACGCCAATTTGGGTGAGTTAATTTAGTTTTTTCAAAAAAAAATATGTAATAATGATTTGATCACGTCCGTAAGATAGTAGTTCAACTAAGATATGATATTATGGTGCATGTCACTTCAACTAATCTATAGATCAAGAAAAATTCTAAGGTGAAATTGAAAATCCCAAACGTCACATAACTTTAGGTTTTACCTTATCACATAAAAATCAATAACAACTAATTTAAATGATTAGAATAAGTGAATAACTAGTACTAAATGAGGGGATGATTAAATACAAAATTCGAATCCTGACTAAGGAGAAAAATATTAACCCAACAATTAACTCAAGTGCTCGGGGCTCTTCGAGTAAAAAAGGAGAGAGGATTTTTTTTTATTTTTTATTTTAACAAAATAATATTCATTTATTAAAATTAATATAGTATATCATTCAAAACATTCAAGTTAATAACATACAACCACGAAATAGCTACATATAATATGATAAAATTATAGTGACTAGAATATTCATGTCTCTGACACCACAACGTTGTCGCTCAAATCATTGATTAGGTATATGATTTTTCAATATTGAGCCAAATGAATATCACAACACGACGAGAAATCAAACAACGTCACATAAAACGGTGAACAACATTGCGCCACACTTAGACAATAAAATCATGAAGAAAAAAACTTATACCCTTGAAAAAATCACTTATTTAGATTGAAATAGAGAGAAAGATATAAAGAGGTTCGAAGAGATCAAAATTGTTCCAAAACCACCCCAACAATAAAGAAAATGAAAGAGATAACCTCAAAAGAAAATTATACGGTCGAGTTATTGGGGAGTTTTTGGAGAACATCTCTTAGAGAGGGGGATGTATTTTGTATATTGATTTGTATATTTAAGGAATAATTTGTAAATTGATGAAAGGATGAAAAAAAATGAGTAAAAATGCTCTATATGTATAAAGCTTATGGATGATTAATAAATTAATTACCCACTAACGAAATCTAGCTAACTTTAGTACTCCAAAAATCTCCGTCCTTGAGTTTGGAATGCATAGTAGTTTTTTTAGTTTCCAAATATTTAAATATGTTGATCACAAAGAGAAGATATCAATAAACAAAGTACATATAGAGAAATGGTAACAAGGACCAAAAACAAGTGACGTTTGGCTCGGTGCCCTAATTGTGTATGATCATGGTGGTCCTATCTTTATATATGGATTGAATTGAAAATATATGATTCTTGCTAATTTACTTGATTAGTATAGGTACCCCTTAAATAATCTTGGCCATTATTATTATATTTGGATCAAATTAATTTCCCCATCATGGTCTCATCAATAAATGGAACCATACTAGCCGTCACCCAAAAACAAAATAGTTCAATAGTTCAAAAGCCATGAATTAGAAAATTGCTCTTCTCCAAAAAAAAACGCTCACTCCTATACAAACTTACTAAATACTTCCACGTGAGTTAACTCACACAGGTGTTATACCCAACGCGACTTAAGTCACGTTCGCTACATTGATACATCTCACGTGAGTTAACTCACGTAGGTTCTAACCCAACGTGAGTTAACTCATGTAGGGGGTATTTTGGTCAGTTTATATGGGAGAAGAGCAATTTGCCAAGAATTATTGCCAAAATGTAACAAGCCTAATTGATGAGGTAATCAAGGCAACCAAGATATAATAACCAAGAATCTATGACCTTAATTTAAGAAAAATCAAAGTACAAAAAACTACTGTTCATTCCACTATTGTGTACAATACAGCAAGAGTTTATATCAAGTATAATATTCATGCCTTACAAAATAAAAGTATATATACTAAAAGGAAAATATAACTCCCTCAAAAAAAAAAAAAAAAATTTATATATATATATATATAACTTTCTTTTATAAAATACAAGTATTGGTTTTTAAATATTCTTACACAAAATTTTGCTATAGACCTCGGTAAATGTTGTTGGACCGACACTAAAATTCTAGCTAATGTTTTTTGAAGGAAAAATTCTAGCTAATGTTAATGCCTAATTATCCTTAAAAATAACTCAATCTAAATCTGGATAAAGAGATTCCTACTTTTCATTCAAATGCATATGTTCCAATAACTTTTCAGAAATAGTCACACTTGGTAGTCATCACTTAATAAATTTCAAAAAAAAGATCCGTAAATATTTCCTTTGTCTCCATCAAAAGTTCCATATAAAGTTATAAACATAGGGGAACATATATCCATGAAAGTAAAGAACAAAATTAACGATGCTTAATCAAAGTGAGAGTAAATGTAACTGTAATAATGAAAATTGAGGACACACCTTTTCCCTTAACTTTTTTGGTTGGATGGATATTTGTCAATCTTTGCCAAATTTCAATGCAGATGGAAAAATCTTTGAAAGAGTTTGTGGAAAGATTGATATTGAAAACTATATAGAATTGTAGAAGTAATATATGAGTAGGTTAATTGGATGGTAAAGGATTTATTATAAAGAGGACTTAATCAAATATAATTACATTGAGAGAAAGTTCACCTATAGTGGAGAAATAGTTGGTCTTATGGCTTCTGATTCCAGCAAAGAACATGGCCATTTCCATAAGAGTGGGATGCTATGCTATTGCTAAGAATAGGAAAAAGGTTTAATTATTAGAAATCTTATAGATATTTAGGTGCTTATTGATAATTGGGAGAAGAGATTGTAACGTGGAAAGGTGGTTCTGACTTATAATATAATTGATGTCAATTAAATATTTTTAATATGTTAATTTATTCAAATAACCGATTTTATATATGATAAGTATATAGACTAAACCCATTTGGGTTGGCCTTGGGATCTGAGAGTGTGCTCCTCCTCAAGGTCTCAGGTTCGATTCTCTCCGGTGTCAATTTAAGTGAGCTAGTTTAACTTCTTCAAAAAAAAGGTATATAGACTAAAAGTTGAATTAATATGACTTTTTTTTATAATTTGCATGGTCTCAGGTTAGATTCTCTCCGGTGTCAATTAAAGTGGGTTAGTTTAACTTCTTCAAAAAAAAGTATATAGACTAAAAGTTGAATTAATATGACTTTTTTTTTATAATTTGCATCAAGTAGAACCACACATACATCCTAATTAGGTTGACACCTCTGAGAAACCCTCATCCTCTGCCACCAACCTCATAAAATAAATATTAATAAAAATGTAGAAAAGTTTGTACAAAAAAGGGGACTAGGTCTAACCCTCGAAGCAACAGAAAACAAAACAAGAAAAGTTAAGGAAGATGATACGTCGGCAATCCAAAACAGTCCCTAAAAAAGTCACCCCTTAAGGAAATTGGGTAAGCTAGTTGACCACCAAGAGCCCCGAACAAAGTGGCCATGGTTGACAAGCTTGTCTGCGCATCCATTGCTTTCACAAAAAATATGCGATAAAATGACCTAAACACCAGAATAAAGACAATTATATCATCTCTTACGGAGACTCTTGTATAATTGAATTAATATATGATATATTTCTCCACTACATATTCTTAATTAATAAATTTCCATGTACCAACTCAAGTTCATATTTGATTTTACTAACTCATGTATGATCAAGCAAATGTGCTAGGAACTGTGAACTTTATTATGTTGGAGATGTAATTATATCGCATTTGGACTTCCTTTGCTTTGGTAGTTACTTTCATTGATTATAGATGGAGAATAAGGAAGCAACGTGTTAAGGTTGTATTTGATCTATCTAAAATAATAATAGTATTAAGACAAGAAAAGTCCAAAAGAGATGGAACAAAAAGTACGTGGGATCAATATCATGCATGTGTCCATATTCTAGAAAGTGTATCCTAAGTTTACTGTAGAGCTAGTGTTTCTATCAATTATATTTGAGAATTGTTGATATAAATAGATATGACCACAACAATATGATTAACAAAATTGAGTTTTAATTTGTCAATTATCAAAGTTTAGAGATGAAACCTACTCATCAAATTAGGTCATGCATCTCCTAACTTTGGGGTCTAAAGTTTTATATCAACTTGATGGGTATGATGGAAATGGTTCTCTAATTTCAATAATATTCCATGGAGATACATATATGATTCTCCTAATTTCAAATGTTTATATACAATACCCAATTTGGATATAAGTCCATCATTGTCTGGTTTTAAATATGATCATGTGATCAATGCAAGCAAAAATAAATTTGGAACCAATCTTAGTATACATATCTTTAGAGAATAGTAGGGTTATAGTTCTTTATGTTATTCCAAAAGTTAGAGGTATGAAATATAGAAATGTTTAACAACATTTTGGGTTAATTGTGACGAAAAAAATTGAATTCATTTTGTGAGAGGGTAAAAGTGATTCTAGGAGCATAAAATCTTAACATGTTATTTTGGATAATTTTGAAGATAATTGTTTTTGTCTACATAGTACTAGGTTCTAATATGAAGTTGAGATAAAACTTTTGTCTCCAAATAAATTTTAGTTTCAAACCTTTTTAACAACAATTTTTGTAAATTCATTATTCAACTAACTTTTACATAAATATTTAAATATGTTCACCAAAAATAAAATTAAATATAAATTATTTTATACTCGGTTCGGTTCGTTTGTAACTAAAACTTATTTTACAAAATGAATATTAAAGACAACATGTAGGTTGAAATTTCACGTAAGACATTAGACAATACGATTTTTTCTTGCAGAAGTGTGATATATATAACCTCCCATTTGTTTTGTTTGATGTAAATGGGAAGCATACAAGTATTTCAATACAATAGAAACCCATTTCATTTAACCTATTAGTGATTTGTCAAAAAATAAAAAATAAAACCTATCGGTCGATAAACTTTCTATTTCTTTTGGCCATTACCTTACTAAAAAGAATAAAAGACAATAAACTTGATTGTGACATATAATTTTGGTTGCTAGTGTTTGGGAACTGTGATCTAAAAGAGGAAGCATTTGGGACCCTTTGAAATTGAAACCACGAGGGAGAATCTAAAATATGTGAGACTTTTTTTTTTAATGGAAAAACAATCCTTTGAGCCAAGAGTAAGTATACGAGAGAAATGAACCCTATATATGTTTGTTCACTCAATCTTAATTCATTAAGTGTATAGATTATTTCATCTTTACGTTGATCAACACACACATTTTTGGCTTTTCTTTTATAGATAATGTTAGTTGTTATTCCATTGTGAGAGGAGAGAAAAAAATGTTAACAACATATATCGAATCTTGAACATCTTTTTTAAAATCCTTCAATGTCTCAACTCTTTAAACTGAACGCTCGCATTATTTAATATCAAACTTTTTATTCACACTTGACGCTCTATCAATTTCTTCTTAAACGAGAGTTCATTAATCTAAGATGCTTCCCCTCACACTTTGACATTTCAATTTCAACAACTTAGACCTTAATGAATGGACTGTCAAACATAAGATTCATTTAAAATTATGTTTGAGGAATGATATTTTCATATACCATATCAAAATCAAGTGAATATCTTCACGTTTCAGATTATTCTGAAGTTTGACAAATTAA
>Ga0228710_1003089_pt1 | contig 26512 bp, 10 predicted proteins | sample MedpolnodulmetaG_FD_177995 | JGI IMG/M metagenome (GOLD analysis project Ga0228710, IMG submission 177995) | Root nodule microbial communities from Medicago polymorpha collected in Santa Monica, California, United States - pink nodules | ecosystem: Host-associated > Plants > Roots > Nodule... | reverse complement strand
TCCCTTGAAATTGTTGTTTTATGATTCTCAGTTCTGATATTGACTTTTAGAAATCTTAAAAAATGATGATTGAAGACTGGATTCAATAAATTTCGTTTTACCACTCTTATTTTCCATTACCCGATGTTGTTCTCAATTAACCAAATTAAAGTTATTACCGGAAAAAGTATCTTAATTGATTGGCAATTTCTAACCTTGTTTTTTTTATGAGAAAATTCAATTATAGCAAAAAAGATCATATATATTTACGTTGAAATTAAAACCTCTTTTCTTTGGAATTGAGAACAATTGCGGACGGCAATGCTATAACCGATGCTATTCTCAGTTAACCTGATGTTGTTACTAATTTCGTTTTCAATCTAAAACTAATTTTGATGTGAAGTTTTGTGACCATGTATACAATAAATTATGTTGATGGTGCTAAGAAAATCAAAATCCCTGCTAACCTTTATTATGGTTGTTTCTGACATTTTCACTATAGGCATAAAAGATCATTAGAAAAAAAAAGTGCAGACTGTGTCCAGCGAAAGAAAAAAGAGAAGGAAGAGTGAGTGGTTGTAAAGCATAATCCTGTGTGGTTTGTGATTAAAGATATCATGTACATTTTTTTTCATCTAACGGCCAATTTAAATGGTACACCGGTGAGGGACTTAATAGAGCCCTCACCTAGAATCCACCCAAATTGAATATTAAAAGTAATTTAAATAACATAACATAAATATTACTAGTACTTGCTTTCAATCAGTATTAGTTACTGGGTTCAGTTGCGTAAAAGAACATTATGATGTTACATACAATTAAGGACCTCGTATTAAAGCTAAGTTGTCTGGTTCATGTGAGGAAGTCAGCATATGGGCATGATGGAGCTGATGTCGTGGGATGACAAATGGGCAGCGGTTGTTTCCAAGATTTCAAATATTAGTAGTACCTCTGATCCCTCCAGTCCTAAAGTGCATTTAATGCTGAATTTTCATTTTTAAATACTCATTTGGTTAGGGTTATCTACAACGATTCGGAGGTCCTGATGTAATCTTGACAACTTTCATTTAAAAAGAATTGAAGAAATAAAATCCAACACATGTATAGGGATAGAAAACGAAGTTGTATTTAAATATAGGAAAATGTTAAAGAGTGTCATAAGAGCATTGATTAAGAGGATACAAATAGTAATATTGCATTGAAAAATGGTAAAAAGTGATGAATTTAACTTTTTTAAAGTTGAAATATTATTGAATCCAATGCAAATCTACTATTTTTTGTTTTCTTAACAAGTGCCCTTAGGGCAAGGGCACTTGTTAGCATAACCCTTAAATATATGACAAATGGTTCAAGCATGACTTTTACCTAAGGACAAATAGCCCAAACCAATTCGTATATTTTTTAGAATTTTGCTCTTCCCCCAGCACAAAACACTCGGGATCAGCATGATTTCCAAATATACCCCTGCGTGTCTTAACTCACGCACGTTATAAGCTCTGCGTAACTTAAGTCACGCACCACTGGCATGTGCGCGAGTTAACTCACTCACATTGGCCTGTGGTCAGAGCTGAAGAACAAACGTTTTTTCCACTTTGGTCAGGTTTTCAACATTCAATTTACATGTTTTTAACCACTTTCATACTTTTTTTTACCACATTAATGTTAGATACAAACTAGGTTGTCATTTCTACCTATAAATACCCTCACAAACTTCCTCTTTTCCTCACATTATCTCCTTCCACTCTCTCCCCCTCTTTCTCTTCGTCTTTTTTGCTTCTATAGTATCTAGGCTCTTTATACCCCTTTAGATATATACCAGTAGCTTTTGGGGAAAGTAGTGGTCCGCCGGGTTCTGGAAAAAGGGCATCATCCCTTGAGGTAAAATTAGGTTTGCTTCCTTTTACTCCCAAAATCTTTTTACCGTGGGTAAAAAGAATCATCATGGGGGTATAAAAGGAACCAAATTTAAATTTTCCTCAAGGAATCTTGATGTCTTTTTCCCCAACAAGACGGATCGCTATTTTCCCAATGAGCTATTGGTATATACCAAAGAGGGTAAAATATATGTATTAATTATTGTGATGTTTGAATGATATTAATAAAATGAGAGTTATATTTATTAATTTTGTTTTTTATTGAATAAATAAAATCAAATTTATTTTCTAATTTCGTATTTAATGAATAAATAAATTAGAATAAATATTGAATTAGAATAAAATCAAATTTTATTTCTAATTTCGTATTTAATGAATAAATAAATTAGAATAAATATTGAATTAGAATAAAATCAAATTTTATTTCTAATTTCGTATTTAATGAATAAATGAATTAGAATAAATATTGAATTAGAATAAAATTGAATTTATTTTAAGTGCATAAATAAATTAGAATATAGCACATAAATAATTTAGAATAAAGTGAACAAATAATTTAGTAAATAAATAATTTAGAATAAAGTGAACAAATAATTTAGAATAAAGTTAAAAAAATATTTTAGAATAAAGTAAATAACATAATTTGAAAATAGTAAATAAATTATAAAAAAGTTAGCTACTTTGCGCCACTTAACTTGCGCTGCTCAACTTAACTTGCGCCACTCCACTTAACTTGTGCATTATTTTACACTTGCGCTAGTTAACTAGCGCAGGGGCATTTTAGGCATGGCTGTAGGGTGCGAGTGTTTTGTGCTGGGGGAAGAGCAGTAATCTAATTTTTATCGGATTGGGCAACATGTTAACTCAAACCGGTCATAGAAGGATCCTAGGAGGAAATACAATTTAGTTGTAGTAATAAGAAGTATATTTTTTTTAATACAAAAAGAAATATATTTAAACAAAAATGTTAAAGAGTGCCCTTATAGCACTTGTTAGCATGATCCATGAAAAAATTGTACTTCACTCGTCCCTTTTTATACGAACATATAACAAAAATCACAGATATTAAGTAAAATTGTTGGACTAAAAAAAATTGTCTTAAATGTATATGAAGGGAGGGAATTGTCTCATGTGATTTTTTCTCATGTGTGATCATGTCCCTCAATTAGGTGAGATAATGTGTTTTAATACTACCTTCATCCCTAAATATAAGACCATTTTGGTCAAATCACAAGAATTAAGAAAGGGGGAGGTAGTGTAATTAATGGTTGGAATTTAGTGATTGTAGAAAACCAGAGAGGATCCTCTCCCGTATATGACTATTATTAATTGGGTCATGCTAATATGTACCATTAACACACATGTTTATTTATTCATCAAATAGTTGTATTTATTAAGAAATACTAATTTTAAATTTTTAAGAAATAAATTGGAACAATTTTCAATATATAATTTCTACAATTAGTATACTAATATGTGCCACTAGGGATGGAGTTAGAATGGGGACCAACAGAGGGCACGACCCCCAACCTTTTTTAAAAAAATTATGTTAATATGCTATTATACTTTTCGGTCTATACATTTATTTTTTGTGAACTTTATATGATATTGTATATTGACTCTTTGTTTAGACTCAATATAATGGACCTTAAACAAGTAAGTTTATAAACTTATTTGCACTAATCCTTAACAACAAAACAGAAGGTGTGGTTTTGTTTGCAATTTATAGAAGAACCATAATCATTAACTAGAACCCCAAATTATGATTCCTCGTTGCAATTTCATTTAAAAATATTGAATGACTACCCGTGGTTTTATTTGCGCACTCTCAACCACTAACAACGATTCACTAGTCGTGATTTCATTTTTCTATGTTTGCATTTTCATTGCTTCATTATTTTTCTATGCTATTCCAAAACCACTTTAGTCTTATAATACTCTACAAGCCTCAAAGTACTACTCAACTTTCTTATGTCCTTGAAATAGTATTAATTTTGAATATATCTTATAATCTCTTAAATATATTGTATATGTTGTGCATTTGAAAATTTATTTTTCTTCACTAAATTATACTTTCAACTCGGTCCCCCCAAAGTTTAATTCTTGGCTTCGTCCCTGCATTAGGTCATATGTTAAGATTTCTTACTAAATTAGTCTTTATATATAAATAGATGCATTCGATGTTACTTTTCATAAATTTATAATATTAATAGGAGATATATTTGGAAGGAAAAAAAAAGAGGAAATGTATATAAAAAATTTAGATGATCATATATTTAAAGATAAATAAATTTTTATAAATAGTTTTATAAACATAGAGACGAAATATTTAGAGATAATTTTTTTTTCCTCAAGAGATTATGGATTCGATACCCAACGAAGTCGCCAATCCCCACCTCGCAAGTCGGTTTTTTGGGGTTGTATTAGGTCCAACCATGATTCTTAAGATGGTATCAGAGTTTCCTCCAAGATTTGTTGGGCCTCCTCCAAGATTCGTTGGGCCACCTGATATCAGGTTTTCGTTATCGGGTCATCCACCTTTTATGTCCACGCTCCAGATGTCCAATCCTAGGCGTGGAAGGTGTGTTAAAGAGCCCTATATCGGATAAAAGACGGCCTGACAATGTGTTTATAACTGGGAACAGTCCTCACCTCACAAGCCGGTTTTGTGGGATTATGTTAGACCCAACTACGATTTCTAAGAGGACATGGAGAGAGAAAGAACAATAAATTTGCTTTCAGTATTTTCGGCAACTCATAGGACTTGGTTGGTTTAATGGGGGAGGGTGTTGAAAAGCATTTAAAGCTTTATGGGGTGTTTAATAGCATAGGTCATCTATGGGCGTGGTTCATTTTAATGGCTGAAGAGGGTGTTGAGAGCTTTAAAGATTTTAGTTTTATGAGAGATCTAATTGGGGAAGTTGGAGTTATTATCAGCATTAAAGTACCATTGCATTCAAAACTTCCCCTTCATCTATCTGCTTGCACACCCACAACATTAATGACTATGTCATCCCTCTTCACTTCTCACCGCCTTTCATAAGTGTTCAACCTTTGCCCTTTCGGCTTTCTAGCACGTACCCTCTCTCAACTAAGGATGTACGGATGCTTATATTGCGTTTTGTTTCTGTTTTGAGTGAAAAACGTTGGAAAATGTTAACAAGTGTATTTAAGGTATTGTTTAAGCATATAAGAGTAGTAATTTTTACATTGAAAATTATGTAGTTATGATTTTTATATATGTTTAACTTGTATTTTAAAGATAAAAAAAAAATTCGTGGGTTTTTTAAACAAGGATAATGTTTCATTGACACCATTTTCTTCATACACACAATGTACTACCTCATAGGAGAGTGTGTGAGAGACAAAAGAGATGATCTTTTTGTGTGTGAAAATCACATGGACACATGTCACAATTGTGTGTGGGTGTACAAGTGATACATGCCACCTAAGATGTCTATGTATCACTTTCCTTTAAATAATTTCCTTGGATCACTTGTTAGCAAGACCCAAAAATATTTTATGATATAAAGATGAGAAGCATACACTTTTAATTTTGGTTTAGATAGCTTATATGATAAGAGTCTTTTTTTTTTTTTTAAAGGATAATAAGAGTCTTGTTAATGAGTGTTTTCGGTGCACATTTAAAACACTTGAAGTTTAAAAAATTTCTTTTTAAAAGTAAAATATTTCAATTTTCAATATATTGAATATACAAATTTACAAGTAAATTTATAAGCTATGAGGATCCATGAGAATGAAGACGGGGAGAGAATTTTTTAGTGGTGGAGAACTAGATAGAAGACCATTATCTGCCCCCACTTTGTCATTTTTTCTACTCCCTCATTCCCTATATATAAACATTCACTTGACTAAAAATTTGTTCTTAAATATAAACCATTTTTTAAATTACTAGATATATTTATTATTTTTTCATAAACATACCTATAATTAATACTACTAACTTATCTTGAAATATAAAAAAGAATAATTGGTAATATTAACACACAAAATATACACATTAAGTGCGTTAACTACTTTTCGTAAAAAATATGAAGAAACAAAAACAAAAGATATTTATATATTGGGACGAAGGGATTATAAGCTAGCCTCCTCTTTGTCATGTTGATATCTCTAATCCGAACTTAATTATAAGTCAAAAAAAAAGGTTTATTGTGTATCAAACTAGCTTGATCTTATTATTATAAATGTTTCTTATTTTTAATGTCAATTGAAACCTAACTTACTTAACAAATTCCTTTAAAAAAATACTAACTTAACAAAAATATTAATTTACTTTATTTTTTCAACAAAAGACGTGGCTTTGCAAAATATAAATGAAGTGTGGTTATCTCGTAGTAATTATTTCTCTAAACATATGACTATTGTAGATTTTGTTGTTTTTTTATATGACCATTTTGGCATCTTCAAAATTTTAACCACATTAATTATTTATTTACTGAAATATATTCAAAAAAAAAATTTGACAGAAAAAATATCAAAATTATTTTACCTTTTATGTAGTAAACATTAAATACTATGATATGATTGATAAATTAATCCCCCCTTGACAGAAAAATATATCAAATATTATTTTCTCTTTAAAATAAAAATTATTATTTTTGTTTTTCAATTTTTATTATTATAAAAAAATTACTAATAATGGTACAATCACCTTTGGTCCATTTTTTTAGAGGTCCATATTAGACAAATCTTAGGAGTAATCTTATTCTAATATACCATCTCCATCTGAAACCAACTGACCTATTTGAAAAAAAAAACTTGAAAACGATCGATTTATTTCAATTTTCAATACAATATTAATTACTTTTTTTTAATTATATCATTTATTTTTCTTCTCCATTACTATAGTTTGGAAGAATTTTAAAGTGTATATTTTATAATTGAACTTACAAAATGTCGCGTTATTGTATTTATATTCCCTAAACTTTGATAATTGAAAAAATGAAGAGGGCGAAAAATGGAGAAGATCTTGATTCCTCCATTCAACACCACTCACATAACTCTAATTTGATATCTTCCACTTCACATCTATAATAAAGGTGAATACACAATACATGACAATGGAATTTTAGTAAAAATAATATTTCATCTCTTTAATTTATACGTTTTTCTTAATATGTGTCAATTGATCAATTATGTTAATTCTCGAGGAATAGATGGAGTACATGATGTAGTATATATAAAGTAATGTTTTTTTCTTTGTTGCCCATGGTATCCTCCACCAAAAGCCAAAGACTAATCCTTCTAGATATGAAGATCTACTTAAAGGGTTAATTTCTTCGGACAAATGTTTTTCCCAACACATTGGTCAGATATTGAACCTCTCAGTCACATGCTTAATGTAATATTGACTAGCAAGTATAATGTTCATTTGAGAAATGTGGATGAATTAATCATCTCCTAATTTTTAGTACCAAAAGTGTTTATTTATTTTGTAGGAAAAAAACCACATCTAAGACTTCCTCTCGAAGCTTAGTAAATTAATTAATCCATAGCCAACATGGGAAAATACGTTATACGTAAGCAAAGGCCTTCTATTTGGACTTTCAACTTTTACGCACATTAAATTCTCCTTTGCAGTTATACCAGTCCAAGGGATAGACACATTAAATCCTATATAAACACCCAAGTATTGTGCTACATTTGATCACCAACAAATACACACACACAACCACTATCCACCATTTGTTGAAGCTATGGTATCCTTATACAAAGCACTGTCCATGACTCCAAGAACTGAAGTTAAAGAAGAATTTGAATCATCAAAGAAAAGAAAGTTTGAGGAACCATTTACTGCAGAATTCTTCAAGGATCAAACAAATTTAGAGAAAAGGAAATCCACCTTTGATACAAAGCCTCCCCTAGAGACCATGTTTCCTTCAAATAATTGGTGTCAATATCTTGGTATTCAGGTATGTGTTGTATATAAATATATTGTTAAACTTCATACATAATTCCAATGATATCATATCTTATTGATCAATCTTTAATTTTTTTTATGTGCAGTCAGGGCAGATACAGTTGTGTAACACGAGACCGGATCGGACAACGATAGAAGTCTCGAAACGAAGCCTCCGACAACCTCCTTCCGATCACATGAGCTTAGACCTTGAGCTAAACTTGACATGTGAATCACAAAGGAAAAAGGAAAACAGTGATCAAAAGAAGAATTCTGGTAATTCTCCCAAGAGTTTGACAGAACATGATGATCTATATATTGAATCAAGCAAGTTTAAGAAAGATTCAGGTTGTTTAAATGGTTCTCAGTCGTGGTTGTCGACAACCGAAGGAGATTACAAAGAGATGGTTGCAACAGTTTGCATGCAGTGTCACATGTTGGTTATGATATGCAAGTCATCTCCTGCTTGTCCTAACTGCAAATTCATGCACTCACCTGATCAAAACCCTTCAAAATTCTTGAAGAGCAGGTGCAGCTTCTTCTGCTCTAGTTAGGAACCGCAGATACTACTCATGTAGAAAATCTTCAGCCTTTATATACATCATGGTGCAAATGTATCAATCATCCTATGTTATCTATCTTGTTCTTTTCTCCTTATTCCCTTTCCTTATATATATTAGAACTAGTATATAATCATATCGTCATATTATGTATATTTTAGACTCGATCATCTATATTTATCCACGTTGACAGAGCAGAATATTAGAAAATTCTTCCAAGATTTGAAACTAATCAAGATATTTTTTTAATCCTTCGAATATTAATTGTTCTTCACGCTACAACAAAATGTTCAATTTGACTAATGTTATTTTTGCACCAAAAACAATCATTTTGTTTTCCTAGGAAAAATATTTTTGCTCCAACTCCAGTTGATACTAATCTCCTTAAAACTAACACCAAAACAAATGGAAAAAAATGTCACGTATGAAGCAGGTAGTGTGACAGATCAGAACTAAGTGTTGCGGTGTTATTGAAACATTTAGTCTTATAATATAAGGACCACTTCTACATTTTACAGGGTGATGATTCTTCAAATAAGTGTTTTGATTACATGTTGTTATGGTCCTCATGTATAGTTTGATTATTTTCTAGCAAAATGAAATTATTTTCACATCTCCATAGTGCAACCAAACACACTAACTTCATTTGCAATTTTGCAAGCTTCTGCCAGAACAATAATACTAGAGAAATATTGAGAAAATGTGCTTCTGCATACTAAAGCATTTGCTGTCGCAATATCTGAAAGAATAGCAATTTTAAATCATATAATATAAGATTTAAGTTTCATAAAATTAACCAAGATTATCACACCAATCCATAGTCCCTACGGAGACTACTAAAGGACAGAAAAATTTAACAATCTGGCAAATGGTAGGTTTGGAACAAAAAAATGATACAGTTAGAAGTTAGTAATTATTATTAATAAATAATATCTAGACATAAAAATTGTCACTAGTATTCTGATTAATGAAACATTCACATTAATATTTTGACAAATTCTATAAAAAAAAATTGTCAAATATTTCCAGTGGTGTGAGTTACTTTACTTCCAAGTTCCAACCACCCAACTATTGACCACTCTCCAAACTTTAATAATGGCTTTGCTTAAATCTACTACCTCTAGTACATTTACATCCACATTGAATGCACATTGGATGTGTAGCCTCATGCTCATTTATGTTCTTTGCTCCATTAATGCTGAGGGAAAGGAATTGAAGAAGGGAAGAGGGATACACACAATCCATAATCCTTACGTTATCCACTTGAAAAACCATATTTATGTGAGATATACATCAAAATCTCATGTTGGAACCACCATGTCAGCTGCATTTATGAATTGTTTCATCTCATGAGTATATGGTTGAAGAAAAGATATAATATTTTGCTGTAATTAGACTTTCCTTCTGTTTCAATTAACCTAAGGTAATTCCACGCAAATATGGCCGGGATATGCTTGCAGCTAAAGCAATCATTACTAGTACTTGGAAACTCATGTCTAAATTATGTCACATCTCTTGTTTGGCCATGGTTCTTAAATCAATTTATTAGTTATTTACATGTTTATAAATGATAAATTGAGAGAATGTGTTCAATTTGGTTTCTGTTTTCAAAGATTTGATTAGAAAACCAGCAAAATATCTACGGATGCATTTTGTTTGCACGTTGTCTTCATTTTAGTTGATATTATTTTAGTAATATTGACACAAATTTATCTTGTTTTTTATTCTTGAAACATTTTAAGGTAAATGTTATGTTTTCTAGTCTCTCAATAGGCACAGCCATTTTTTTCATATTGTTTACAACCTATTCCACTCAACTGCAACTATTGCATACAAAGCCAAAGTCCAATGATGAGATCTAAGTAATAAAAGTATGAAAGAATCATAAAACGTGACCCAAATATCAAAGATTACTAAAATAGACAATAGAATTAGCCGTACCTTTATTAGTGTTCTGGTTGAGACCTTTGGATGATGGACAGCTGCAAGAAGGCTTCTTGGACGGTGGTGCACCGTGCATGACTGGAATCTCTGTCTTCGATCCCGGGTGTGGGGTGGTACCTTCAAACACTCCGACGCTCAAGTTAATATGTGTTTAAGGTGTGGTGGCTAGGTTCAAAATGTAGCATACCTTGGTGGTAAAGTATGACATATATTTTTCAAACAAAAAAAAAAGAAAAAAACTAAGACTTGTACACCTTCCACTCAAGCGGTCACTATTATAAGTAAAATTTCTCTTTTCAGATTTATTGAACAACTGATATATCTGACCTATATGTAAACCAGATACATCAATTATTCAACGAATCTGAAAATAAAAATTTTCCTTATGTATAGTCTAAGAGAAGTGTAAATGGCCTCAACCATAAGTTGGACTTCATAGTATGATGATTAGGGTGTTAGTGTCCAAAATTGTACCTTAGACAATTGTCTCTATGGACCACCGTAGACATCATGATTTGCTCTATATCAAACGGTTCTAACTTGATCATACGGTCCTGGTATGGTCTTCAAGAATCCCTCTCGGGTAAGTTCATATGATTGTCTACATTTGAGCGAGTGACTTAAGGTGATCCGATCGGATGATGGATTGGGCATTGGCCCAATCCGAAACAATTAGGTAGGGGTTTCAAATATCTGCAAAATCATGTGAAATGTCATTCTTTTAAACAAATAATCTTGCCGGCTGTAATAGAAATCTACTTTCTATCACTCACAAATCTAATGGTGGTACTTAGGCTCAGCCAATTGTGAATCTGTTAATGCAATCTCCCCATCCATATAAAAGATTCTCAAAATCTAAAAAAAAATGTTACATTCATAATCATAATCTAAAACATTTCAATAGGTACCATTAGATGTCCACCTGGGTTTGCAGTGTTCATTCTTAGTGATAACTCGCATAATCTTGAGTAATTGAATCTACCAAGATAGAGTAGACTTTGGACCCACAATTATAAAGATCATAACTTTGTGTTTTTAAGTTGTACCAATAAATCATTGAAGATACTTGAGATAGTAGGTAGACACAGTTACCAAATATCAAAGCATCTACATTTGAAATTTAGAATGTCGGTTCTTATATCAAGATCCTTTTAACTTGCAGAGTACTACTTTACAATTACAATGAAAAGGAGTTAGAGAAATTTGACTTAGGAATCACCAAGTAGTTATTGCATAATTTTTAAGTAAAGCAAGATGAGTAACAAAGCTATGCCTCCCAGATATTGGACAAGGGGTATCAATCTACTAATAAAGCAATCAAGCCCTGAATTCACAACCAGCAGAAAAGAACAGTTGAAAGTTTTGTTACTAGATTTGGTTCCTCTAAAATCAGCACGTAGTAAAGTGAGAAAATGAAAACACACGTGCATGTAATGTTAGCTTTTGATTTATTGATATTACACACTTTACACTCTAATTGCGTGTTTGGTTTAGCTTTTACAACCATAGACGCATGTTTGCAATGCCTTTATGCCGTAAATTTATGAAGCTAAAATTCCTAGCTTCTATTAGACGTGCGTCTACTCCCATTCCAGCCGTGAAAACAAATAATCACTAAATTGAGTTGCTAACTTTAGAAAAGTCGGAACCACAAATCGCATACTCGATAAGGTGAAACTTAACATACTACTGTCATTGTCTTACTCCTATTTCCAAGTCAGCAACCATAAAATCTCCCAAGAAAATAATGCAATCAGCATCTCTTATAAAAATCTTTCAAACACAAAGGGCACACCACCAAACAAACAATTAGTTATTTATCATCTTAGTTTAGTACTAAATAAATCCCAAAAATTATAGTTGGAGAACAAATGAAAATGTATTTATTTGGCAAATCATCATGTCTTTTCGGTATACAGAAACAAACTCCTTATATTATTAATTGATAGGACCCAAACTCAACTCCATTTTCTAACACTAAAATGAAAGTGACATACACAAATAGATATGTAGTAACATTTTGGGCCCTAAATGTGTAAGATGGTTTATCAATGTGTAAGAGGGTTTATCAATTCACTGTAATCCTTAAATCCGTTGAAATTACAAAAACATCTTTGAGTAAGTTTTTTATTAGTGATTTTGTGGACTAATTTGACTAATGGAGTAGACATTCAAGCACTAAACTAATTAATAAAAGAGCAATGCTATATCTCTAGAAAAATAACATCAAGAATTCTTTAAGAATAAAGAGCAGTCAATCACAATGCACTATTTGCCACAATTCAAGGAGGTGTGACTGAAAAATAAGAAGTGAACAAATAAATCATGCAATTAAAACTTGTCCATTATGTCTTGAAAAATATAGAAAATTTTCTCTAGAAGAAAATGAGAAATGTTTTCATTCTTCCAAAAAAGATTGTTTCATTTTTTATCTTTAGCGACAAGTAATTTATTTTTATAACTCAACTCAACTTGTTTTCAAAGCTTAGCAAAAATGTCTCGGTGAGCTTAGCTTAATAGTTAGGGACAGTGTACAATATATACAGAGATGGAGATTTGAACGGTGGAGACCTCGCTTTTTCGTCTTAAAAATATAAATTTCTAGCCAATAAATTACTTGACAAAAAAAGCTCGGCAAAAATTTAATTTTTCAAAAAGAAAGACTAAATTTGTTTTCAAAGCTTAGCAAAAAATTTGTTTTTTCAAAAAGAAAAATATTTGCTTTTGAAGTCAAACCTAATATATTTTGCTCATTATACTACTGGTTTTTTATGAAGGTGGATGTTTGTCCACTTCCCTAATGTGATTTGTTATGTATATATATTTTTTATTCTATAATGTACGTTTTAATCTAATTCATTGTTTTAGTTTTATAATAAATATGTTTTTGAATTTATCTAAATTTGTTTCAAAAAAAATATCTATGTTGTATATATTAAAGTTAATTTTGGAAAAAAAATTGTATTTTTTTACAAGGAAAATTTTATGTTTTGTTAACTGCAAATTGCTACAAACAAAATCCAACAAAACTTAATAGTTAATATTTTTTTTTAATATTGGAAATCATTTTATATTATTTATAAGAGATTTTTTTTTTGACACAAATTTTTTCATCAACATGTATATTTATAAGATAAATAGTCAACTTAATTATAAGTTGGTTAATACCCCTTTAAGTATTTGGGATTACTGATTGGTTGATAGAAAATTACTTAGTGTGGAAAGATTAACAGTAGACACTTAGTGTTGACGTCGCATAACATGTCCTCTCCGTGGGTGTTCGTTTAATTTTCTTAAAGATTGTCTTCTCTACATATGTTGTTTATTTAAGTTCTTTCTTTAAGACTTCTTCGGATACCATCTCTAAAATTCAAATTTCTTTTTAATTCATTTTTATGGGGAGGGGGAGAGGAGATGAGTAAAGTCTATTGGGTCAAGTAGGATATGATGTGTTTATCTAAAGAAAATGGTGGGTTGGATGTTCGTGAGTTAAAAACTTTTAACTTGGTGTTATTGGGTAAGGAAATGCAATGATTTAAGGTTTTGTCCATTGAACATGGGTTAGTGTATGTGGGTGTGGTGTGATGAGGCTAGTCTATTTGGTGGAAAAATATTTGAATGGTTGAAAAGGGGCCAGGTGTGGTCTGGCCTTAGTGGCTTGTTGCAAAGCTTAGAACGGTTTTAGAGACGGAGTGAGAGTCTTGGTTGTTTTACGGCTAACCTTGAAATCTCATATGCTTTCTTTGTTCAGCTTATGGGAATCACTTTAGCTATGAAATGTGTTGTGGGCAGAAATTGGAGACTTCTATGGATTGAAAGTGACTTCAAGCTTGCTCCCTTGGCAATCAAGACACCAAATATGGTTCCTTGGCAACTGAAGAATACATGGCTTAACTGCATTCACATGATGAGCTATATGACTTGTATTACCACACATATATAAAGAAGGGAACTATTGTCTTGATTAGCTAGCTAGCTAAGTCAAGGTTGGCCGTTAATGAGTTCACTTGATGGACATCAACTCTTGTAATTATTAGAGAAGACCTTGTCAAGAATAGACGTGGTCTTCCTTATCATAGGTTCTCTTAGTTTTGTTGAAGGTTTGGTTTGATCGTCCTCTATCCTTGTAATTAATTTTTTTCTTTAATATATTTTAGGTGATATCTTTTATGGATAGACCGATTTTTTTTAAAAAAAAAAAAAATCATATCATATCTCATTTAATTTAATAGTGAAATTTATTAATCTAATAATAAAAATTAACTTCTTTTTTTTGGTCAAATAAAAATTAACTTTTACATGACGTAATATTTGTCTCACTTATGCATCATAGTGAAAACTAATTTAATTTTATTTATCCAACAGTAAAAACTTATTTTTATTAATCAAACGGTAAAAACTGATTTTTCCACAATTTCATATCATTATTTCATTTATGGTTGAAATTGAATTTGACTTAAAATAAAAAGGGTTGAAATTGAAAGTTTACCCAAAAGTCAATAAAATGTCAAGAGGGAAGAAATAGAATAGAATGATGGTGATAACAAGGGATAATTAAAGTGAGTCGATGGAGTTTAGCACTTCTGAGTCGACGAGCACTCACAACCAGCTATTCATTTTCCATTTCCGATAAATCAAATCAAAGATATTTTCTTCTGAGTTCTGCGTATTCTCTTCACAAAATGACGACAATGCTAGAAAGCAACATTTGCAACCACCAACAACAACACTCACATTCTCTTCCCATTTTCTTCAACACCAATTCCAATCCCGGAGCTGGAGGCTTATTTCTTGAACCCACAATTCCCGATTCCTTTGTTCGTTTCATTTCGTTACGAATTCCTTCAACTTCTTCATCGGAATCAAATCTTCACCGCCGGCAACGTCGAAGGTTTCCGCCGGTTGGTTGTTTTTTGTCGGTTAGTTTACCTAATAGTACTAATCTTCCTGCCGATTCAAAACCGTTTGTATTGCAAAATGGTGAAGACGTTTCTGATAAGGAGACGGTGTCAAACGGTGTCGTTTTGGATAAAAAGGTTAGGGCTAGAGAACGCGGTGCTGTTAATAATACTACTAAGCATCTTTGGTCTGGTGCTATATCTGCAATGGTTTCTAGGTATATTTATTTAATTCGATATTGCAATTGAACTTACTATTCTTACTAAATTGTATTTGAGCTTATCTACTGCCATAAACATTTGCGAGACTAGTTGGGAGATTGATTGTATCAATAGAACTTATGAAATGTTCCTAAGTTGTTTTTGACTTAGGCTCTGTTTGCGTTTGGTCAAAAATAGCGAATAGTTTAGCTGATAAGCTAGCTTATAGCGGATAGCTGCTAAGCTAGCTTATTGAATTTGTAGTGTTTGGTAAAATTAGCAGTTGAACTAGTTTATAAATGTGAAGTGTGGATAGTTGATAAGCTAACTTATAGCTGATAGCAGATAAGCTAGCTTATCGAATTTGTAGTGTTTGGTAAAATTAGCAGTTGAACTAGCTTATAAATATGAAGCGACATAAAAATGATTATTTAATTAATAATTTTTTTAAACAATTAAGATTGCAGGGGTAAAATTGAGAATTGAGATAAATAATATAAGCTATAAGTTACTTGAATTAGCTTATCAGAAACCGTTATAAGCTAGTAAAAATAAGTTATAAGCTCGTGAGAAAGTGATAGTTACCAAACAAGTCTTTTTTAGTCAAATGAGTCTATAAGACATAAGCTATAAGCTCAAAAACATATCAAAGAAACCCTTGTATTCATCAGCTTGCATAAATAGCTTATGAAAACAGCTTATATGCAAAAAATTTAACCTTTTTTTTTTGTTGTTATAGAAATAGCTTATAAATAAGCGCTTATGCTATAAGCTGCATTAAGTTGTTTATCTAAATAGGGCCATAATCTTTATGGGTCAATGCTTGTAAATTGTTTGAAACTCTTACAATAGATGTTGGTCTTTCTTGGTAGAAGTTTATGGTATTACCTTCTCTTCATGATTGCAATACTAATCCAATGGGTGCGGGTTAAGCAAAAAAATAAGGAAAATGCATATTAGTGCCTCAAAACTCAACTTATATTTTTGCTGCGTTTTTTATTAAAAAAAATAAAAAATACATGAGTTTGGTCATTGTCTTAGCCGTAAGGATAGAGAGAACCTTGAACTTGTTGAATGTGGTGACGTTTGTTGTCGGTGAAGCTTTGAGCGATATCTAAGTGTTGGTCCACTGTAGACCACATGAAACACTTCTCCACTCATCTTGATTTAATGGTGAATATTCTTCTACATTTGATTATTTATTTAGAAGTACTATCTGAAATGCTGCTAAATGGTTTTTTTAATCAGAACTTGTGTTGCACCACTTGAAAGACTTAAGCTGGAATATATTGTTCGTGGCGAGAAGAGGAATATCTTTGAGCTTATTAATTCAATTGCTACAACTCAAGGTTTGAGAGGTTTTTGGAAGGGGAACCTTCTAAATATTCTGCGAACCGCTCCGTTCAAAGCTGTTAATTTTAGTGCTTACGACACATATAGAAAACAACTACTTAGATTCTCTGGAAATGAGGAAACTACCAATTTTGAGAGGTTTATTGCTGGTGCTGCTGCTGGGGTTACTGCTACTATTATTTGCCTTCCACTTGATACTGTACGTGGTGATCGTGATTTATAAATTTTTTTACTATCTTTTACTGCCCAATTGAATAAACTTGCACATGAACATGACTATTGATCTTGGTATGAAACTGTGAACAAATGAAAAATCAGTTGAACATTTTAAGTTCTTTAACTTTCTTTAGTTAATGAGACATTTGGAGTTTGGACTTTGAGTTCTTGTTGGTAATTTCAGTGTTGTGCTTAACACTGACTGTCCTTCAATGAAGCATGACGTTTCTTTCTCTCTGTCTATCCTGCTGTGCCCCCTTGTATCCATATATGTTTCTCTGTTTTGCATAAATAGTTTAATAAAAAAATAATAGGTATAATTTGTTTCATATGGACACAACAGTGAGTCTGTGATTATGGGACCATGTTAGAAGCTGAAATCAGCAGGTCCAAATATTTTGATATCCCGTTTGAAGTACTTCCATAATGGTATGTGTTGTAAAGGCTGACTTGTAAGAAAATTGTTGTAACATGCATTTATTTGGTTCCTCCAACCAGTGTCAGAACCTGAATCATGTAACATGCATTTATTTGTTTTTGTTACTAATTAAAACAAGTGCACACATTCAGCATAATCACTTGGAAAATTTACTGTGTGTCTTATAGATTCGGACCAAGATAGTGGCACCTGGCGGAGAAACTTTGGGTGGTGTAATTGGTGCTTTCCAATACATGATTCAAACTGAAGGAATCTTTTCTCTATACAAGGGTTTAGTACCATCACTTATAAGCATGGCTCCTTCTAGTGCGGTCTTTTATGGTGTATACGATATGCTAAAATCATCTTATCTGCATTCACCCGAAGGAAAGCAAAGAATCAAGAATATGCATAAACATGGGCAGGAACTGAGTGCCTTTGATCAGCTAGAGTTGGGGCCGGTAAGAACATTGTTGCATGGGGCTATTGCTGGTGCATGTGCAGAAGCTGCTACATACCCATTTGAAGTGGTGAGGAGGCAGCTTCAATTGCAAGTCCAGTCTACTAAATTAAGTTCTTTAGCAACTTTTGTCAAAATTGTGGAACAAGGAGGCATTTCAGCCCTCTATGCAGGACTTATTCCCAGCTTATTACAGGTATTAAATTCTTAACTTCTTGTCATGCTCTAGTTACTTGTGTTTTTACTGTATTTATATTTATCAATTTTGAATTCCTATTTGCTGAGGAATTATAACTATTATGTAGTAATCACCATTCTGTTCATATTGATTATTCATCACTACATTATAGTAGTAACTACTTAAATTTTAGATGTAGAGAATGTGATTAAGGTTCATACAGGGGATTGTTTCTTTTTTAAATCTGAATTCCATTTTACATTTTACCACGTGCTGATCACAGGCTAGCTCTATATTGTCCTTCTCTGATTTCCTCAACCCAAGAATGTCATGTTTATGAGTTTTTTGCCTATTGCTATTAGGATAATTTTCCCCGTAAAATTTCATAACATCAATTATATATTCCAAAGCAAAAACCTTTTTATCATGGAAATGTATTTACTAGGGACCATGATATAAAATCTATGCGGCTTTTATGATTGTCTTCGTCTGTTCTAAACTTCGATCTTAAATAGAAAAGCATGCTTCCATTTAGGCAAAATCGCTCTCATGGTCAAGGTAGTCAGAGTCTTTTTCCTACGTAGGATCAGGGAGGTGTCACAAGATTGCAAATCGCAGAATCGTAACATGGATCTTAAGATCCTACCAATTTCACAAACATTTTATATATAAACAAATCAAATAAAAAAAAACTTTAAATCACACCCAAAATACTATGATACTGAAACTTAATTAGGATCATAAGATTCATAACATAAAGCCATACAAAATTCATAAATGCCACAAACAAACTAAAGCCATGGATATAAAACGTCAAGGAGAGAGAATATAAATCAGAGCAGTGCAGAGAACAGAGGGAAAGGGTCACACGTCAAACGGGTTGCTGCCTCGTGTGAGTCTATGCATGATGCAAAGGGTCGTGCATGCATGAAGGGAAGGCAGCACGCAGCAGCAGTGACGGAAGACAAAAGCAGAACTCAAAACAGGGCAATTCAAACATGAGAGAGAGTACGACAAATGGGCAGTTTTTAGAAATTAATAGGCTTAGTGACTTAATTTTTTTTCGAAAAATTAAGCATACTGACATGAAAACTAGCTGTGGCACCCTTTCATGTCTCGTGTGCTTAAAACATGATTTTTTAATGCTAATCTTCATTTTAAGGAACCAGGTTGTGGATCCGATCTGTGAATTACTGCTCTATACAAACAAAAAAATCTCAGCGAGTGCGCATGATTCCACCGGTTCTACGGCTCTGCATGACAACCCAGCCGCTCCTACCAATTTATATTTCTTAGCATGCACTATTTCATGAACACAGCGAGACCTAGCCTGATCGCAAAATCGCACCATTCTACACTTTGACTTGCGATTTGACTACCATGATCACGGTCCTTTAAGTAATTTAATTGCACTGGATCAGTCTTTTATGTTTTTTCCCAACTAGGTCCTTTAACTCATAACATGCACACCGTCAGCAGTGAAGCTAGCCAAAATTTTCCAAGGGGGCCAAATATATAGAAAAAATAATAAATACTTTCACGAATATTATCTTGACAATTTTTGTTGTTGACAAAGTTCTCTGGGTACTTACTATAAGGATTTAAACTGCCAAAACAAGAAAAATAAATGTATCAATCAAGTGATAATGTGTTTTCTATCATATTTCTATTATTTATTTTCACAAATAAATTTATTTGGGGTGGCTAAATCTATATTATGAGAGTAGTTAAACACAAAAACACACTAACTTATAAAAAAAATTGAAAATTAAAAAAAAAATGTTAAAACTATGCTTCACCCGTGGACACCGTTGACATTTTTTGAGTTTCCGTCCATCTCCATTAAAGAAAAAAGGTCTATTTAGTTGTTTGATGTTGATGGTTGATGTAGACGTTATGTACTTATGTGAATGTGACCACTAAATTATAATCTTGACTCATTATTTTATTTATTTTTTACAAAAATAAAAATAATGCCTGTAGTTATTCCCCTTCAAAGAAGCCCGGTTTTAAAATAGAAAAGCCTCCGTCATTTTTATCCATTCCCACCCTCATACTCACCTCTAACCTAACCAATCAAAACCATCCACCTTGAAATTGAAACTACTCCATTATCCGCCTGTACTCCATAGTCATTTCAGCCCCAAAAATCGCTGGGAAGATGAATGAAAATGAGTATGATTTTACAAGGATATTCACAGTGGAAGTTGGAGGGGGTTGTTGGTGTTGCTACTCACAAATTGCAGAGACTGGTGGTGAGATGGAATGTTTCACAATGGTGGTAGGGAGTTTGGACCCACGGGACACGGGGCTCCAATGCCGGACATGAACCTCCCTTTTTTCTCCATATTTCTCTGCTTCTTTCTAAAGCTATTGCTGTTGCCTTCACTCACTGTTTTGTACCGATTCTTTCTGTGTAAAGGAGGATGATAGTTAGTGATGGAAGTTAACGGTGCATAGATGGTGGGCTATGGGTGAAGATGAAACTCCCTTCTCACATTCTCGTCTATACCTCTCTGTATTTTGAGTTTTCTCTCTTTTTCCTCTTCTCTCTCTCAAACTCGTCTTTCTGTTTCTCAGTTTCTGTTTTTGGTAGGAGTATTGTGATGAGGAGTCAGGTCTTTTGGTTGCTTTCTTTGAAAAACCCCTCTTTGCTTCCCAGCGATGGGAAAAGAAGCAAAACTCTGATTTGGTTTTTATAATAAATTTTTTGGAAATGTTGGACTAGGATATGGTGTAGGAATAAACATGTCGTCAAATTAATAGTCACATCAGCATCGTAACGTCCACATGGACACGTTTTTATTGGAGTTGGATGGAAACTCAAAAGGTCAATGGCGTGCATGTATTGAGAGTTAAGGACCTTCTTGCAAAAGAACATAAAAGACTAATTTCACACAATTATTTAACTTAAAGGACCACATGATGAATTTTTCCTTTCATTTATTTATTTTTCTGATTTCATGCTGCTTATGATTGCTTTCTTCTTAACCATAAAATTTTAATAAATTTGTTTTGATTTCTCTTTCTCAGGTACTTCCTTCAGCATCAATTAGTTACTTTGTGTATGAGTTTATGAAGATTGTTCTCAAAGTAGAGTAGGCACTGAATAGATGAGATCATCAGTTTTATACGGATAAGAAGTAGTAACCTGATTTATAAGCGAGAATCTGATATTGTTGTTGGAATGGTAATTTTCAACTTGCATTGGCTATATTTGATGTTGGCCTTTGAGGTTGAAAACATAATTTTGGTTTACCACTCCATACTTCTGAGAAAGTCATCACGGTACGGACGCACAGACTCTACCAGCAGAAAGTTTTTGGACTGGCTTTACAGTCAATATACCCAGGCACATAAACTTAGTTGCACTCTGCCAGATCCTAATTCTTATGCTTATTCCGTCTACACATTTTTGTTAACTTCTTTTCCCATTTGCAGTTGGTTATTATCATTAGCATGGTCTGTCCAAGCAAGATAGTCCCTTTGCTTTAGGTTTTAATTCTTAAAGTAGCTTATTGATTATTCTTGGGCATTTTTTGCACCTAACTGGATACTCTACTTGTGAATGCACATGATTTTGAAGTTTCATGAAGAGAGAAGGTTTAGTAAAATCAGGTAAATGAGATCTCACTATACTGTTCTGTGCGTGCTGTTGAGAAACTTATTCACATGTATGGTTGCCGAATACATGCCACGATATCACAATAAAGAAAGTTCAAAATGCACAGTTATGTTTGGGAGAGGGAAGTGTTTAGGAGTTAGATACAAATTTCATACTTTCTTGATTGTGATTGGTTTGTGTTCCCCTACATTCCATGTGAAACCAGAACATTTCAAGAAATGAATGTCAATGATTGTAATGTAATGAGAAAAAGATTAAAAAGTGGAGTTGTTTCTATTATGGAAAATGGGGGCATTTAGAAAATATTGAAAAAGGAAAACAATGATAAGGGGTCTAGCATAGCAGAATAAAATATTTATGCTGGTAGTTTTGGAACCGTGTGATGTATGGTGTAAGATCATGGTTGTTACTTGATAGACTCCTGTGTGATCTCTCATATGTGAGAGTTGCATGTGTATGATGAAAGATATCTTTGATTGTGTTACATTTGTTAACGAAATGGTTTTTAGGTTTGCATCCTGAGTCTTGGATGTTATCAACATCGTCAGACCATTTGACCAACAAGTTGTAATTTGTATTGTGCTCACGTTTTATAAGGAGAGATAACAACTTCTCATAGCTAAATTTGATCGACACTTTTCCAGACTGTAACAAGTGTGCAGAACTAAATTCCTATATGCTATTTAAAAGACAATTGAACCTGTGATCTTCGAGATGGATTCAAAGAGTGAAGTCAATAGTATAGAAAACATTTAGGAGGACCAAATTGAATCTAAAGTTTTTAGTTCAGTTTGTAGGAGTTCGATATTTTCCTTTTTCTCCAACTATTTGGTAGAGTTTATTAGAAAAGAAGAAGCTCTTGTAATTGTAATTAGTCATACCTTAGTAGGGGCGTCTATATTTTGTTACCCTTCACAATTATGATGATTTTAGTACTTGTATTACTGTTCCAATCATTAATGATATGTTCCATCTCTTCTTTTGTTAAAAAAAAAAAGTTAGTATTCTAAAACAGTAGTGTTGTATGCATGTACGACATATACCCTATTTGGGTGGCACTTATGTGACATTATGGTATATGCCGTACATGCATACAACATTAATAAAATAAATATTTGTTTCATAAATATATGAATCAATTCTCACATAACATTCATAAAATGTTTCATCTTTTATTTAAATCTTTTGAAGGGTTGTTTATGTACCAATAAACAGGAACGAGTCTATCATAGAAATCACTCTACAAGCAAATTTGAATATGAAATTTCTCTAGTTCATGCACTTGAGTTCACTTCTTTTGTTCCTTTGTACACACATAAATGAGGAAACAATTTTTCTGTACTACCTACACGTATAAAATATCAAATTAATGATACAAATTTGGATAGGGAAAACATAAGATATGAGTGTGTAAATCAAGTTAAGAGCTAAAATTGGGGTTTACATATGTGAAAATAAGGATTTTTTTTCTATCATTAAGAATCGAATTTGATTCAACGGGTTTTACAAATAATCACTCGCGCAGTAACAACTTGCGCTAGACTTCAATGATATATGAAAATGGGGATAATCTCATAATTGTTATCCATTTTCTACTGAAAAGTGAAGCACCTTGTCGATAATCACGGTTGTGGTTTTTGGATTACTCCAAATTAAACAAATTGAATCAACAAAAGTATAAAGAAAGGGCTAAAATTGGGATTCAAAAGAATATGACATCATTACCACGAAACATGTTCAACAATTAGCCAGATACATACTCCCACCATTTGTAAATAGCATATCCATATACCACGCTATAAACAATCACCCTCAGAGGAGAACATGTAAACCTGTATCATAGAAGAAAATTCTACATCAAATTATTCAATCAATTTTATTTTTCGATATCAAAAAATAAAATTTAAATTAAGGGAGACATTCTCTATGTAAAGAGAACCCTAAATCCTATAGAAGATTTACTTAGAAAACACTCTGCTTTTTTAGAATATCATCAAGGTCAGAAAATTTACGTAACCTAATATGTGAGTCTATGCTCTTTTGGTAATCCATTTCATGGCCATAACTATAAATAAGTACTAGTTCGGACACTCATACCAAGTACGGGTTAGAATTTCGTCATACTTAATGGAGAGCATGTATCAAGTTAAAGTTCAACATAAGATAAAAGAGTGGATGTTGACTAGCAAATAAGTGAAAACTCATATACTTAAGCCTTAAAATTTTAGATGAAGATGTTGTATCATTCTCACTTGTGTGTGGTTGTCCTTGTCGACTCACACCAATGTTGGCTCCCTCATAAGGCCCAAAGTTGATATCATATCCCGGTTCAACATTGTGGGAGAGCAAGAGTGGTTTTTGGTAGTGGATCGTGGAATCGAGAGTCTCACACTTATTGAAGAGATGTTAATAAGTATAAGCATGTAACAAGAATTAATTAGCAGATTATTAGTTTATTTTAAATGCTAGTGTTACTTTATCTGGGACAATATTAAGATTTTTGGTGTTCCAGACCAATCAATAAAGATGTACCCTTTTAATTTTTCGTATGACTTTCTTCTTGCATTTGTTGTTACAAAATCTTTATTTATAATCAAGGTTCTTTAAAAAAAAATAATAGAATTAATCAAAGTGAGTTAAAAAGAAATATATCTAGTACTAACTATTAAGAAAAATAAAATAAAATTTTGCTACCCCTGAAAAAATGGTGTATTGGGTTGTCACCCCTCTTACCCACCTAGAGCCACCCATGTACCTTATGTCACTTCACCTCTTTAGCTCTAATAGATGTTTGTATTTAAACTTGACCTTGTACTCATTTGTAATTAACCAACATTTTAACAAATTATTTTTTCCTCTCTAATACTTGTCCCATAATTTCTCCTTTGTATTATGTTCTATTCTAAATCATTAGAATCATTACCGGTGAGAACTTGGACTTTATCGATTCATTGCTAGAATCCATTTTTCTTTGTCAAAGTATAATAAGTGTACTAAACTCATTTAAAAAACACTAATTTTATTCGAAGTCGATATTTTCAAAAGGAATGCAAACCAAATAAATTAAATTTCCTTCCATCTAATTTTTTTTTTTGAAGAACCTTTAACCTGAAGTTATTATGGTGGCACCTTGATTTTGAAGTTTCAAAGCGTAACTTTATTCAAATCACGATTCTAGCAATCTCACCGTCAATTTAAACATGCACGCTTAGGTTTGATTCATCTAAATCTAGTCTACAAGAGTATATAAAGAATATAAATGAATTAAGGGACTCACTTTAGAAATACAGATCCATGAGAAAGAGAAGCTGCTGATCTTTCCTCAACAGTAACAGGATAAGGCCAACGAGAAATATCACGGTTGAAATAATCCCAATCAGGTAAAAGAACACCAGAAATTCCAACAAGACCCAAAACATAGGTAGCAAACATCTTCTTGAAAGAGTATGTGCATATACCAACTACCAATATAACTGCTGCTAGCCATAGTATAGAGGTTCTTAGAGCTGCATCATTTGCCATGGTTGTGATGAGATGAATTAGATTAGATTGATATGTCACCAACCAATATTATAGACTTTAGGAAATAGATTCAATTTAACTTAATTGTTGATTTTGGTTACTTGTTATGAGTGGCCATGCTTTACAATTACGGTAGTGGTAAGGCATAGTTAAGACGTATGTATGAGCTTTAAATGCAAACTCAACGGTCCCTTCTATAAACTTTTTAATTAATTTAATGTGCTACATCATAGTTGCCGACTTTGCATTTGAGTTGGCAGGTGTTATTTCCTCCTTTGCTCTCACCTCATTCTCATACAGCGTTAATGCGTGCACTAGAAAAATTTTAATGATAGAAATGTCCAAGGATATCAAATTGTTCAAAGCCTATTGCGGAACATGCACAATTAAGACGTGGTGCATGTGGTTGACAAGTAATAACTTTAGGATGGGCAACCAAAACCCAATCGACACCTTAAGAGAGAAATAGAGGGGAAATGTAATAAATATGATATGTTAACGATATGATGAGAAGAGAGGTAAAAGAGAAAATAAGATATTGAATGTGCCTATGAGAATTAGAGGTGTTTAAATATCATGATAAGTAGTAAGAGATTAGAACCATATTTATCATCGATTTAATTCATATTTATTGATAGTGTATTATTTTTTGCACCAACAATTAATCATAAATGTTGAATTATAAAACTATTTGACAACATTATCAAAAAAGAATTACGTGTATTCTTAAAAATCAGTATATTATTTAACAACATATATAGGTCTTTTTTTTAACAGGGCATTTAACAACATAGGTAAAATAGCTTAACTTGTTTGAACTAAATAATAAGGAGTTAAAGGTATTAAATTCAATAAAGAAAAAAAAAAACTAATCTGTAATTTGTAGTAAGAGTGAGGGGCATAAATCATTATCCATCCATCCATACAAATGAATTAATTCTGAAATAATGGTAATAATGTATTAGTAAAATTTGAGTAGCCTCTTGTAAATCTTATTTTGTGTATAGTATAAATCATTATTTTTATTCTTTGATAAAAGAAAAATTAGGTTAGGGGAGACACACTCCATACGTGTTTAAGAAGAACCACTTATTTTATTGAAGTACATGTTTTGGCTTACAATGGAATTGTCAAAATCATGATGAGTCATCGTAATTTTGCAAAAGTTATAAAGTACTCCCTCTGTCCCAAAATTTAAGTAAAAATTAGTCAATAAAAGTTAATGTATTTGGTTCAAAATTTGTACCAGATACATCAATTTATGTTGACCTATTTTTGCTTGCATTTTGGACGGAGAGAGTATAACTTTTGAAAATCATGATAACTCACTTTTTTTTTTTTAAAAAAAAAAAAAAACTTTC
>Ga0228710_1003088_pt1 | contig 26514 bp, 12 predicted proteins | sample MedpolnodulmetaG_FD_177995 | JGI IMG/M metagenome (GOLD analysis project Ga0228710, IMG submission 177995) | Root nodule microbial communities from Medicago polymorpha collected in Santa Monica, California, United States - pink nodules | ecosystem: Host-associated > Plants > Roots > Nodule... | reverse complement strand
GTGGACGGATGGGGGGCGTGGGGGTGGGGGGCGGAGACGTCGTCTGTTTGTATGGGAAGAGAAGAGTATTTTGCTTTGTTACATAACATTGTTTTACAGGAGCATGTTCCTGACAAAATGGAAATGGTTACTTGACCCTATTAATTGTTACTCGGTGCTAGGTGTCTATCGCTTTTATACTACGTTCGATGAGCCTGTGGATAGGAACCTTGTTGTTGATGTTTGGCACAAGCATATCCCTTCAAAGGTATCTTTGTTCGTGTGGCGTCTCATTTGCAATAGATTGTCTACTAAAGACAATTTGGTGCGCAGGAGTATCCTTCAATTTGGTGGCATCGCGTGTGCATCCGGCTGTGGTAATTCCGAAACGGCAAATCATCTTTTTATAGGTTGCAGGATTGTTGACAGAGTTTGGTACCATGTGCGGACTTGGCTAGGTTTATCTTTCGTTGCTCCTAGTGTATTTCGACATCATTTTGTTCAGTTTTCTAATATGGCGGGTATGCCGCGATTTTCCCGCATATTCTTTAGAGTTATCTGGCTTGCTTGCGTTTAGGTTATATGGAAGGAGAAGAACAACCGAATCTTTAAAAATGCGGCTTCAGATCCTTCAGTCCTCATTGATAAGGTTAAGCTAAATTCTTTCTTGTGGTTGAAATCCAAACAAGTGTCGTTCATTTTCAGTTATCACGACTGGTGGAAACATCCGCTTCTTTGTATGGGTGTCCACGTGTAATTTTTTTAGATGTTTTTTATGGTGCCTTCGCTTTTATGGCACTAGTGACTTTGTAACTCTTTCGGGTGCTTCATTCTTTGTACACCTTGTGCAGGATGAACCACCGTTGGCTTGTTAAAAAAAAAGTCACTTATTTATTTGGATGAAATTCATATAAGTCTAAATATTATAAAATCACCATTAAATGTAAGATAAATATTAATTTGTTCTATAGTATTTTTTTTTTTTAGGAAATTAATTTGTTCTATAGTATTATAATCACCATTAATTAAAAAATTAAGCTTTCTCCCATTTTTCTATGGATAAGACCACGCTGACTAAATTATGAGAACTGAATTTGGTAAAAAAAAGAGAGAGACAATAAGTTATTGTTTTTATTGTAATATTTATTATTAGCTGCAAAGAAATATGTTAACATATACTAATAAAAAATTGATGTGTTTTTTTTTAGGGATTTAATGTGGTTGAAAATTCAAAGAGAATTTAATAAAATGAGATAAAAAAAAATTATGGAGAGAGTATGTATTAGAGGATAAACATATTTTTTTCACTAATATTCATTTATGAAAAGAGACAAGAAATCATTAAAAAAAAGAGACAAGAAATCACTTAAAGATGTTTATATGGAATGTTTTACTACCTCCGACCCAAAATATAGGAGCCGTTTGTCAAAATTATGGAGATTAAGAAAGTTGGTTATGGTTGGTTATGGTATTAAATTTGTATGTAATTACTATTGTTTTTACAATTTTATCCTTAAGAGAGAGAGGGCTAATTTATGTTTTCAACATATTTATTGATGATTGAAGAAAAACATGCAAAATAAATAAGGGTATGTTGGTAAAGAAATAATTAATGTACTTAAAAATACCAAATGGGTCTTATAAAAAGGAACAATATTTTTTCTTTAAAAAAGTCTTGTAATTAGGGACGGAGGTAGTACAATCATTTTCTGTGTTCGAATTCAATTTTGACATGCAGTAATGTGTATATTGAATTATTGATTAATTTGGTAATGATTTGCTGGAAGTAGTTAACTCCGGTGCATTGTATAACTCTTTGTAGAGTTTTTTTAGGGGATATTTAATAGAGTTTTATTTTCATTTTTTTATCACATGTAGAGTTTTAGATTTGTTATAAGATTCTTGTTTTTGGACGAAATACGTTTGCTTAAAATTTATTGAACTATAAGTGTTTCATCCTAAATTTTTTACTCCTATTTTAATCAACAAAAAATTCAATAGAATTGAATTAATTTTGCTTTATTTTTGACAATTTAATTTGTGGGCTAAAAATATGGGAAATGCTAACCGGTGCCCTCGGGACACTGGTTAAGGATACTAAATAGGGAAATTATATAGTAATTATTGCATTGAAAACTGTGTAATTAATCCATAAATAAGTCAACAAAGTTTCCTTTTATGGTAATAAATTCCTTTTTTTGTATGCTTAACCAGTGCCCCAGAGGCACCGGTTAGCATGACCCTAAAAATAATTAAGTCAATCTTAACTTTATGCGAGTTAAATGAAAGCCGACAAACTGGCATAGGAGTGCACAATTTCTTAATATCACACTACTCCCAAGAAAATGTGCCCATTGGAATTTAATAAAACTAGATTTGTTTTGGTACAGTAAAGAAAAAGAACATACTCTTTGATGGTGATGTTTGATATGATGCCCAAAATCAATATCGGTACCTAAAATCCAGCATTTGATTCAACAATTTTTAACTTTTAAAAGATTTTTTATAAAAAAAAAAAAAAACTCTTGAAAGATTTTTTTAGAGAAATTTTTAAAAAGTGAAATTTATCATTTTTCGTCATTTCTTAATACAATATTTTTATTTTTGTTTTCTTAAACAATATTTTAATGTACTCTTTAACATTTCTCTTATCAAACCAAAATGAAAAAAAAATCAATTAGTCGATAAAACCATTTTTAAAAATCTTGAGTAGTTGAAAGCTCTATTGACCATAAATATAAGAAAAGCCCTTAACTTTAAACTATGACGATACTAATAGTTTAACCATTTCAAGAAAGAAACATGCTATGTTATCTTTATTATCGAAAAACCACATGGCTATGGTGTTTTTAAATTGACCACATGCATGTTAAACAAATTCAATAGAGATATTTCTTTACTTGCTTCACACGAGACCAAACATATAAACTGCACTACATGACAAATCACTCGTTTATCAATGCACAACTGATACTTAATTAAGATAGAGCATCTGACCATAACTTACCAGGCCAGCCCAAGAGCCACGTGGCTTGAGCAAGGCCTTTTGATCACAAAATTTTAGGCTGGAAAAAAGCCTCAAAATATTTTAATTTATTTATAAATATATAATACGAAAATCTATGGAGTTGAGTTTGTAAAAGCAAAGGTCTCGTACCTTTTTTATTCAAGGTTAAACTCTTAACTCCAACAAATCTGTTTTTTATTATTTATTTTCATAAAACTTATGTAATTTTTAGGGAAATGCTAACATGTGTCCTTCCTAAGGACACATGTTAAGGTATTAAATATAGAAATTATGTATTGAAGTTGTGCCAATTTAATTCACAAAAGATTGAAATTTAATTTTTCTCATTAAATACTTGTTTTTAATATAAACCTTAACCCTTAGAGCATATGTTAGCATAATCCTAAAAAAAAATTATTATAAAAGGTCTCAAAATAAAAAGTGTTTTAGGCCTTAAAACTTGTCGGCGTGACTCTCGACTATAAAAAACAAATTGTTGGATGTATCATTTGGATTACATTCTTCCACACACAAAGATGATGGTGTACTTTACAACTTTTGCGTATTAAAAAGTATAATTAGCATTGGTAATAACATATAAAATACACATTAGAGACAAAAAACTTTTTTTTACTGAAACAAAGTTAGCTATTATCATTAATCAACCAATGTTCAATATAAGAAGGATAAGAATCAAAAATATGATGACTAGCCCAAGAACAGGCCGCCCTAGCTAAACTATGAGCAACCATGTTCGCTTGTGAGACAAAAACTTTTGAACAAAGACAAATATTAGTTACTCGTGGTGCCAAGTATGGAAAAATGCAAAAGAAAGTGTATCATCTTGTTTGGTTGACCATAAACTTGGCTACTGCATATAGTTGGAAATAAATCAGGCTATATTTAAGTTGAAGGTGACGGGTTTGACGGACGTGGTAGGCAAACTCATAAGGTTATCTTGATTGATTAATAGTGATGGTAGTGGAAAAAACGTACATATTGTTTTTTTTTTGTTTTGAGTAATACATATTGGTTGACTAGTCATCTTTCTTGTCTTCAAAGAAGATTGTATATGTCAATTATAACGAGTTTAGACTTAACTGTTGTTAATATACTCCCTCCCTGCTTAATTATAAGAATCTATTCAGAAAAATTTGTCCTAAATATATATTCTCTTTCAATTTTTCAGATGTATTTATCGTTCTTTCTGCAAAAAACCTAATAACTTTCTCTCTCTAAATTCTAAATCCTCTGGCCTCTCTCTAAACCACATCTCCTCCTCCTTCTCCCTCTAATCCAAATACTCTTCTCAAGATGTAGATCGTTATTGGTGGTGGTGCGACGAGGCGCAACCCTCCGCATCACCTCATCGCTGGCTCTCCGACGGCCGTTCTGGTAGTGACCTTTTGGAGGTTGAAGCAACTGTTCACGGTGGTTCATTTGCAACTCACGGTAGTATGTTGCGGTTTAGTCCCAGTGTTGGTTTCGTTGTAGGGTCGTAGTATTTGTAGCTCGATCTGATTTGTAGATCTATCATGTCCGTCCTTGGTCGTGGTATCTGCCTTTCTTGAGTTGTAGATATGTTCGTTGGTTTTTAAGGCCGATCAAAATGGAAAGAAGTTTTAGAAGTAGAGGCATGTCTGGATGTGGTCAACTTGGCGTAAACTCTGGTTTGGTGGTGTGCGCGAGTCCCTTTGCGACTGCACCATCTCCTTACGGGTCTGCCACGGTTGGCTTCCTCGCTGGTGGTTGTTCTTCTTGCTTCTCGTTTTGGTCTGTTGTGGTTTTAACGGTGACTAGTCCTTTTAAGCGGCGGCTTTGGCTTTCTAGCACTGTGGTTGTAGTTTCTGGTTGTTGCCTGCTCACGGTGTCACCTCTTTCCGGTGGCCGTCGGCGTGCATTCTCCTTATCAACGGTCGCAACATTATTACTATCTGGGTCGTGTTCCCGCTTCAGACCGGCGTCGCTGCCCGTGTTTTGTTGTTGGGTTTCGTCTTTCTAAGGATTTGTGTTTGTGTTGTTGTTGTTTTCATTGTGAGGTGGGTTGGCGGTGTAGTTTCTGCCCCTATCGCTGGTTTGTGGGTAAGTGGTTGGTGTTTTAAGTGAGGAGGTGGGCGCTTGTTGGGGTGATTTCCTTTAGAAGCAACCTCTGTTACACGGGTCCATGTTCGTCGTCACTAGCTCTCGTTTTGTGCTTTTTGGGTGGTTTAGGTGTTTACGGAGTTTGGAGGGTGTGGTCACGTTGTGTTGAGCCTTTTCCTTTTGATTTGTTTGTTGTTTAAACTTTGCATGCCATGTCTTTCGTCTTACATATTGTGTGCTGGTATACGGTGGGTCGGTTCATTTGGCTTCGAGATCGGGAGTCGAGGTCTAGCTGCAATCTTTGTTTGACTTGATTTGGTTTTCTCTGGTGTACCGGGGGCAAGGGGTGCCCTGCTAATTTGGTACTATAGTCTGGTGGGCCAATCACTTTTGATTCGAGATCGGGAGTCATGACTCAAGTTGGTTTTTGGGCTTTGTGTTGTGCTCTTTCGGTGGGTCGGAGGTCGCGTGGTTTGTGATAGCTGCATGATCCTTCGGTTAGGTGCTCTTCGAAATGTGGCTCAGCTTGGGTGTTGGGGTCTGGGAGTTTTATTTTGAGAGTATTCTTTGTGGGTGAGTAGTGACAATGGGAGGTGGTGAATACCGTGTTTACAGTGCTTTTTTTTTTTGAGGTTGTTTTAGGTGGTGACGTGTTTTGGTGGGTTTATCTTCATTGGTGTTTTTAGGTGGTTATGGTGTACCGTCTATATGCGGCACCATTTGTATCTTGTTTCGTCCATACCTTGCGTCTTGCGAGGATGGCGTTTAATAATATTTGCCGATTCAAAAAATAAAAAATTCAGATGTATTTCTTATTTTATTTTTCAAATATAACACTAATTAATACTACTAGTTTATTTTGGAATATAAACAAGCTTCATACTGTTCAAAAACCAAAAAGAAAATTAAAAATAAAAATATATAGTTTATTGAAGAAAAATGGAAGGATTTAAAACAAACCTTGGATTGTTCGATGAGTTCGTCTTTTTCCTTTAGTTTTTTGAGGAGTGAAGTGTTCTGATCGCAGAGATTTTGTTCGGATTCTTTAAAGGCGCTACAAATAATGAGCTGCAGCAATCAAGAAGAAAGCTTGCCTTTCGAGATGACATCAAAAGATATTCTATTTTGTTGAAGTCTTTCTTGCAGATTAGTTGGCCAACCATAATTACCGGCATCGTTACATCACCCATTTCCAGTTCGGTTATTCTCGTTATAACCTCCACGTCAGGTTTTGAGTTTTCATTTGCAGCAAGACTCTCATTGCTAAGTCCATGTCCAATAAACCACATCTTGAATGAAGCACTTTCCACTTCCTCTTCAGAAGGGCAATTCTTGCTGAAACTACATAAGGTAATGATTGAAGGATATTTCAAAAGAAGCATCCTTCATACCAGAAGGGCCATTCTTCCTAAAATACCTAGGATTATTCCAAATGTAATCCTAAAATACCCAACAAAGATTTGGAACCTAGCTTCAGACCAAAATGTACCGGCTTCACAGGTAACCCAAAAACTTTCCTTTTTTGAACCGCCTCGGGGTTCTCGTTTAATCCAGGGAGACCATTGGCGTGTTCTGTTAGAATCAAAAATATTTTTCCAACAACGGTTGCATCTGCTAAAGGTAGTGTTATTCTCCAAAGGCCAATTTTGTTCTCGTGTTCTATTATTTGTTCTTTAGGAAGGGGACCTTGAATCTACAAACATGTATGATTATTTAAAAATTTGCAAAATTACAGAGTATATAAAATATATTAATAAGAAAAAAGTAAAACAGAGTCAGCTACACATGGTTTCATTAGTTCAAGTAAATGATATTATCGATAATAGATGCACCATGTCAATTAAAAGAGGATTCCATGTGTTTTTTTTTAACATTCAAAATGACATAAATTCAACAGCTTGCAGGTGAAAATATGACGCTCCGTTGAAGAGATTGTAATATAAAGTCAGTTACACAAGATTAATCAACATTAAGTTGGCCGAGTAGAACTTAACTCGGCTCCTTTAAGCAAAGCCTCGGATTCAATCCTCGTGGATGAAAAAAAAAGTGGTTGGAATTTGAGGCTCAAGGTGGTCCAGCTAGGTTCCTAGACAAATATTAATCATTGACAAAGTCGGTGAATACTTTGCACCAATAAGATTATCAAAATGTTACCAAAGATTACGTTAGTTTAAGTAAATCATATTATAGATGATATATCCACCATGACAATTAGAGGAGGATTCAATATTCTAACATTCCAAGTGACCTAAAGTAAACAACTTGCAGAAGCAGTGTGCAGATGAATATACATTGTTCAGCTGCAGAGTTTGTGGCATAGTCAGGAATGAGGATTACTCTATCGTGAATTATTCTTACGGTGTGACAATAGCTATATTTTTAACACACTGTAAGATATACACCAAGTTTGTTACAAATGTAGCTTATATGAAGACTAATAAAAAATGCAGTGAAAACATTGTAAACTAATCATTTGAACTAACAAATCTAGCAAAAATGTGTCCAAGAACAATATTCTGTCTGGTCTAAACCACACTCTATTTATAATTGTCTATGCTTCCGCCGTTGTGATCTTTTTTTTCTCGATTATTTTGATATATCATAACTTTTGATTGCTTCTAGGGTAAGACTACATACATCTACCCTCCACATGGGAGCCACCCTTTAGAATTTCTGATTGCTTATACACACCTATTTAAGAATTGCTCATTCTTCAATATGCATGGTAATATTAGTATAGAGTATGTAGACTATGGGAAAACACAACAAACATGGGTTGCAGACATTGACAATTACACTCACGATATTATTTGTTGTAACTACTAATCAGACATTGTAAAACTGATTTACACAAACATTCAACCAAATTATACCACAAGGCCCCTTTATTATGTTCCTAAATATCTCTACAAATATTTACATGATGAGATATTATTCGATGTACATTGTAAATAGAGTTTTACACTGATTGAGTATGTACAAATTAAATCCTTACACTAAATTCAATTCAGTAAACCTTAGTTACTACCTATGAAGCACTCATACGGACATCAGATATGAAGCTAACACCAGTAATAACCACACGCATAAGCGTCATGTATAGAAACATGTCATATACTAGACACACCTTTACTACAACTATTATGATATGATATATAATATTGAATTCATACCATAGGCTTTGCTCTTTTGGTCGCTTGTGCATTCTCTTGCTGAGATTTCTTCAACTCCATCTGATAAATAACCAAATCACGTTCCAACTCTTCAGCTCGCAAACAAGCCTCCCTCGCTTGTTCTTCAGCTTCATTCTGAAAATCAATCAACGCATCCTTATCATTTTCATAAAGCACACATTCCTTTTCCAAATTTCGATAATGTCCCAATAGATTCTCAGACTCTGCCGCCAATTTCAGATTCTCTTCAACGAACTTCTTTATCTCTAGTGCACTCGCACACTTTTCATATTATTCAAAAACCAAAAAGAAATTTAAAATAAAAATATAAAAATTATTGAAGAGAAATTGAAAGATTGATTACAAACCTTTGATTGTTCAATGACTTTTTCTTTTTCCTTTAGTTTTTTGAGGAGTAAAGTGTTCTGATCGCGAAGATTCTATTCGAATTCTATAAGGAGGACCAAATAATGAGCTGCACCAGTCAAGATGAAAGCATGATTTTCGAGATGATATCAAAAGATATTCCATTTTGTTGAAGCCTTTATTGCAGAACATTGGGACCAAATACAATACATGGAGTGCAAACTCCCTCCTTTGGTAAATTGTTTCTTTGGCGAAGAAGTACAAGAGCACACAGAATCATAATAACCAGTATCGTTACATAACCCATTTTCGGTTTGGATATTCTCGTTATAACTACTATGTCAGGTTTTGAGTTTCCATTTGCAGCAAGACTCATTGCTAAATCCATGTCCAATATACCACATCTTGAATGAAGCACTCTCCACTTCCTCTTCAGAAGGGCCATTCTTGCCGAAACTACATAAGGCAAAGACTGAAGGATATTTCAAAAGAAGCATCCTTCACACCAGAAGGGCCATTCTTCCAAAAATACCCAACAAAGATTTTGAACCTAACTTCAGACCAAAATGTACCGGCTTCACAGGTGACCAAAAAACTTTCCTTTTTTGAACCGTCTTAGGGTTCTCGTTTAATGCGGGGAGAACATTGGTGTGTTCTATTAGAATCAAAAATATTTTTCCAACAACGGTTGCATCTGCTGAAGGTAGTGTTATTCCTCAAAGGCTAATTTTCTTCTCGCATTCTATTATTTGTTCTTTAGGAAGGGGACCTGAAATCTACAACATGTATGATTATTTAAAAATTCGCAAAATTAAGGAGGATGTAAAATATATTAAAAAGAAAACAAAGTCAATTACACAAGGTTACATTAGTTTAAGCAAATGATATTGTAGATAACACATACACTATGTCAATTAAAAGAGGATTCAATGTTTTAACATTCAAAATGACCTAAATTCAACAGCTTACATATGAAAATACGATGCTCAGCAGAAAAGATTGTAATATAAAGTCAATTACACAAGATTAATCAACATTATGTTGGTTAGTAATGTTGATTAATCTATCGGAATTTACTTAAACTAAAATCAACAACTTGCACAAGCAATTTGCAGATGAATATACAATGTTCAGCTGAAGAGATTGTGGCCTAGTAACAGGAATGAGGATTACTCTATCCTGAATTATTCTTAGGGTGTGAATATAGCTACATTTTTAACACTCCACAAGAAGATATACACCAAGCTTGTTACAAATGTAACTTATACGAAGACTAATCAAAGATGTAGTGAAAACATTTGTTAATCCATCATTTAAACGAACAAAGCTAGCAAAAATGTGTCCAAAACAATATTCTCTCTAGCTTAAAGTCTAAACCACAATCAATTTATAATCATCTATGCTTGTGCCGTTGTGATGTTTTTATTTTCATCCATTATTTTGATATATCATAACTTTTGATTGCTTTTAGGGTAAGACTGCATATATCTACCCTCCTCGAACTCTACCTTATGGGAGCCACATTTAATGGGTCACCATATATAATTTCTGATTGCTTATACACATATTTAAGAATTGTGCATTCTTCAATATGCATGGTATTAGTATAGAGTATGTCAACTATGTGAAAACACAACAAACAACAAACATGGATTACAAACACAATCACACATTTACAATTACACTTGTTAATTTGTTATAATTGTTAATCAGACAATGTAAAACTGTTTTACATATACATTCGACCGAATCATACCACAAGGCCACATTAATATGTTCCTAAATATCTCTACAAATATTTATATGATGAGATATGATTCAATGTACATCGTAAATAGAGTTTTACGCTGATTGAGCATGTACAAATTAAATCCTTACACTAAATTAAATTCAGTAAACCTTAGTTACTACCGCCTACCTATGAAACTCATACAGACACCAGACATAAAACTAACACAAGTAATAATTTGAAAACATAGAAGTGATTGAATTTGAATGTAACCATATGTGTGTGGGTGAGTGTCATCTATAGATACATGTCAGACACTAGACACGCCTTTAATTTGTTTAATCTCAAATAGTTTATTATAACTATTATGATATATAACATTCAATTCATACATACCATAGGTTTTGCTCTTTTGATAGCTTGTGCATCCCTTCTTTTCAAATCAGCAAGAGCTAAAACAACCAAAGAACCATTCTTTACTGAAAGTGAGGTTAGTTTTGATAGGTTTCGACCACTTATGGCTATGGGTCCAATGTTTTTGTTTCTACTGATGAAGCTATTGCTGTTGCTATAATCAATTTTGTTCAAATTTCTTTGCTTCCAAAAAATAGTTCTGATTCACCAACGCTATTGTTTGGAAATGAATATCCGAAAAGATTGAATAAAAATGATAAAAAGAGAGGTATTGTGAAATACCTCATATTTTTTCACATATTTAATCTATCTTGAAATCATAATGCCAAGTCTCGAACTTAGTTTCACGAGGTTGAAGTATTTATCTTTCAATCAAGTGACCTCTCAGCAAACTTGGCAGCACAATCTACATCAAAAATGTATTTATTTATTGGATTGTATTTTATCATTATGATATTAAAAATTGTACTTTGGTGTCACTTGTAAAACACACGATGTTAATCTCTCGATTGTATTCAGAATTATATTGATCATCACTTATATAATGGGGTAAAATTATTATTGATCAAACATTACTTATCGCTCGATCTCAGTTGTATTCTCAATTATTAGGATTCTCTTAACTATGGGTGAATTAAATTAGAATTCTCTTAACTGATGGGTAAATTAAAAATCAAAAGCATCGTGAAGCTTTGTTTTACCTCTCTTTTAACTAAATATGAGTAATAGTTAATAATTAATTTTGGAACACTATTGTTAATTTTATGATTTAAAAGATAAATTCAATTTTAAACAGTATTTTATGTGACTAAAAATAGTCTTTCATCAGCTTTAATAATTTTCTATAATATTTGTTTTATTTCATTTTTCCTCAACATTTAAATGCATATGTAAAGAGTTTTATGTCATTTAATCTATTAAAATCATCAGCAATTGTCATGCAATTACAATCGAAAATCTTGAAAGGGTAACCAATTTTTTATAAAAAGTTGTTGAATCAATAACACGTAAAACCAACTTGGTTAAACTTAACTTACATTCCGAATTACTATAGGCTCTTTTTTCTTAGGGACTTGGGTTAACAACAAAAAATCAATTACATGACAATGAGTAGAAATGCTCTCAATTTTTCTTCAAAAGAATGCTCTCAATTTATTAAAAGAAATGACATCAATATTTCGATAATTTTGGTGTATAAATGTTCATTTAATGTCATAAATTTCTTATGTACATTTTTTGTATTTTTTTGTTTCTTTTTTGAACGAAAGAGGGCCTAAGCCCAATATTTTTTGTATTTTATTATACATTCCTAAATGGTAATGGATTCTCCTCTCTCTTTTGAAAAATTAATCTTTACTCGTAAAACCATACCCTGAACTGCATAACTATGTCGAGGTTTTTCAGGCACATATCACCCACTGTTTTTTCATGGTTTTAAGAATCAAAACCAACTTCAGCAAAAGAAAAATATAGTAACTGTGTCAAACTACATATAAATCACTTTGAAAGATCATCAAAACAGTTGTCTAGTTGGAGGATGATGAATCTAGACAATGGTGGTGACGACATTTACAGAGTTACTTTGCAAGGGTGACAATGCTTGTCTAGGTGATACTGAATCTAAATCATCAAAATCAACCTTCTTCGCCATCGAGCTACTTGTCTTCGAACTGGACTTTCTCTTGTTTGACTGCAAAATGCAAATAAATTATTTAAAAGGAGGTGCGAAATTAAATGAAACTGAACAGTCTATGCAATCCTCAACACACCCCTATGATTCTTACCTTGGCAGATGTACTATTGGTAAGCTTCCCACCAGATGTATGACTCCTTTCCTTGTATTTCATCACTAACCTTCTGTTCTCCTTTTCCAACATGCTATTATCAACAGATAGTAGTTTGCCCTATGGTTTACACCAAGCCAAGTCAGTCATTCCATCCATATTAATCCAAAAACTGGAAAAAGTTGACAATAAAAGGGGGCCAGCAATCCTCACCTCCTCTTCAGCTCTGTCGAGGTTAATCCTTAGATGCTCTTTGTCCTTTTCTAGAGACATCAATTCAGCAACAAGAGACAATACTCTCTGAGTTGATTGTTTTAAGCTACAAAATCCAAATGATAATTAGGGTTCTAAGAGTTGTATGTCAAATATAAACTATCCTGATTGTTACATGTTTACTGCAGTGTTATTAATAGCATATTGTGGAAAATAGCGGAAAGCCTAAAATCCACCGTGATTTAGTGGATAGCATGCAGGAAAGAGGCAGAAACTGCATAGCGCTAAGTAAGTCTATTTGGTTGTATATTTTATGTATTGAAAGATTTACAAATTATGATGAATATAGAGTAATACTTGATTAATCTTCAGTTTTTTCTATTATAGAAATAGTTTGTCATGTTTGACACACATGCAGTTTCTTCAATTTTAATCTTTTAAAAATCCCCTAAGATTCTCATTTTTTTTCGCTATTGTTGCTACATCAGCCATCAGAAACCGGAGTAGTAGCCGCTACTGCCCTAATAGAGGAGAAACTAGGACGGTGTCGTGGTTTCCTTAGTAGATTCATCAAATCCCACTAGATTATAGCGCTATAGTGCCGCTATCACCACAATTTTACAACATTGGTTAATTGTCTAGAACATGGCATCAGAGATAAAAATTGGCTAAAAGAATAATGTAAAAATAAGGAAACTTGACAAGAGAGTAAGAGGAACAAAGAACTTAAAGCCTCACCCGCTCCACATTGACAGCAGCTTTTTACAATGCCCATTTTCACTATTTGCAACCAAGAATTCATATGTAGAAGACTCGTCTTTAGTAGCAACTGTTGCCAAAAGAGAGTCAAGCAAACTCTCATCCCCATGTGTGCTTCCCGAAGAAGAGTCAACCTTAGTAAAATAAAGTAAATATCAGTAGCTAACATTCATGACCAAATGATTAACGCTTGTGAGAGCCACCTAGCCATATTTCGAGATTAGAGAGAAAGGGTAAAAATATGAAATTATAAACAAGACTATTCCTATTCTAGTAGTAGTAGTCCAAGTTGGGTCCTGACTTAGAAGTACCACAATTTGGCATGGTTATATGCAGTGTGTAACAAAAATAATTTCAATGTCTCATGATACTAGTGGGAGTCAAAATTAGATTAAGCAGTATGTTGGATGTTAGATGAAATGCATTGCAGGTTAAATCACAAAGCTCAGCGAAATTATTAAAATACTGCCAAGTCCAAATTTAAATGAGGGTAAGCATGTATACTTAAGAATGGTGGGAAAGAACTTAGCTATTGCATAACAACCTGAGTGAATGTACTATCAAAGCTTACATTTTCTTGTTTTGAATACTAGAGTTCAATCAATTAAGCTCTTTTACCAAATACTCAGTGATGGAGCCGGACTTCGAAGTCTTGGGGAAAGAAATTCGAAAAATAAAGGACACCATCAATTAAGAGGAAAAATTATGTTACCACAGGTAAGGACTTATGAACCATGTCTGGTTTGAATCCTAATATGTCAGAACTTATCTTGTTTCATTGTCTAACATTCTTCAACTAAAACTAAGCATGGTATCGTTATTAGGGTGTAAATTAGTCCTACAAGTATTATTAGAATTTAAAAATTCAGCATGAGCCCAACCCACTGTATAGCATCAGGGTGTATCCATCCCAGCAATTACTCAGTCAAAAGCTAATCCATTTAATCAAATTTCCTACTAACCAATCCATATCATCCCTTACAGCATCTCTCTCTCTCTCTCTCTCTCTCACACACACACACACACACTCACATTCACACACTGAGACTGAGAGACAAGGGATCAGGTTCCTCTGCAGGTTGTTTAGAATTAAATTTGATCCCATCCCTTAAGGCTTTGTTTGGAAGTTGAGTGATGGATGGCAAGAAAAAGAAGGGACGGTAAACTACCACCATGTATGAATATCGAAAACTCCCAATATGAGAAAATTTAAAAATATAGTAAAGGAGGCTTTTGGATAGCATTTTGAAATTTCTAAAATCCCAAATAAGGGAAGGTTTGACCATAACCCTTTCCCTTCCCTTCTCCTCCCTCACTAAAACAATATCCCAAATGAAATAACCCTAAACAACTTGTTTTGAAACCTAAAAACTATTGATCATAATAAACTCTACACATGATACAGTTGTTCAAAAACTCTAGATGATTTGTATCTCACACAAATGATAGGGTTGTCAACCTATGAAGCACTGACACATACACTTCAACACCAACAGTAATTTAAGAAAATTACATAATTGAATGTAATCACATATGTCGGTATCAAACCCACACACACTTCGATTAGAAGTGTCAGTGCTATAGAGCTCTCAAGTCTCAAGATTGAACGTATGACTTAAAGAACTACATACACCAATGATTACGGTATGTATTCATAAAATCTTGATAAAAATCAAAGGCAACACATATAACAAAAACCATTCCCTAAGCAGCACGACACCACTAATCAACTAATATCTCAAAATAACAACTTCAAAAAAGAAAAGAATGAAAGAAAAGGAAAAGAATGATACCAATTCATTCTCATGGCGACATTTCTTCAACTCCAATTGATACACAGCCAAATCACGTTCCAACTCCTCAGCTCGCAAACACGCCTCCCTGGCTCGTTCTTCAGCTTCATTCTGAAAATCAATCAACGCTTCTCTATCATTATCATACAACGCACATTCCTTCTCCAATTTTCTACAATGCCCCAACAGATTCTCACACTCAGCAGCTAATTTCTGATTCTCCTCAACAAACTTCTTAATCGCCAACGCATTCACACACGCTTCATACTATCCAAAAACCAAAAAAGAAAATCAAAGATTAAAAAAAAAAAACTTATTCCTTGAAAAATAAAATAATAGTAATTATGAAAAGATTGAAAAGAAACCTTGGATTGTTCAATGAGTTCGTCTTTTTGTTTTAGCTTTTGAAGGAGTGAAGCGTTCTGATCGCGGAGATTTTGTTCGGATTCTATGGAGGTGCGTAGCTTGATGTCGAGGGTTTGGGAGGAGATGGGAAGACCTAATGAGTGGTCGATGGATTGTTTGATGAAATCGTCGATTTCGGGGGGAAGAGACATGGAGATGTTGTTGTTATTGGTGATGATGAAAGTTGAAAAATGAATCGCTGGAAGTGAGAGTTGTAGAGGGAAATGAAAATTGAAGAGATGCGATGCGATGGTGAAAATTCAAAAGTTTTGAAATTGAAATCTCACGAGCCGTTGGGTTTCTTTTGACACCAGTCACTTTCTTTTGTAATAAATAAAGTGGCTGATATATCCAAAAAAAAATTAAATTAATTCAACAATTGATGTATTTGAATCATAATATAGTTTAAATTACATAAGTTATTTAATAAATTTAAAAGTAGTTGTTTATAAACGTGATCGGAGGAAGTATATGTAACGATTAAAGTTTGAACATCGAAACAGTTAAAGTGATTTTTTTTTTTTGGTTACAATTAAAGTGAAATTTAGTATTAATAACAGTATTAAGTTAATAATAATGTATTATGTATAACATTTCGATAAAGACTACAATAATACGATTGAATAAATCAAATTAAAATCAATTTCAATATCAAAAATCAAGCAACAACATTTGCACGTGTCCATGTTGAAGAAAAACTACCTACGCACATTTGCAATAAATCAAAATATTGTACAAAAATCATTGATTTTTAGCACAACTTATCTTACATTACGAAATACTTTGGATATACTACATTTGAAGTCAAATTGGCATCTTGAACATTTTCATCCGTTGTAAGCATCTTCAATCCATCTCTGGAGGTAACTCTTGATATTGCAACATATAACTGACCATGTGAAAACACATGACTTGGCAAATATATCTCAACTTTCTTCAGAGATTGTCCTTGACTTTTGTTAATAGTCATTGCGAAAGAAACAACTATCGAAAACTGTCTCCGTTGAAATTTGAAAGGTATCATGACATTAGAAGGAGTAAGAGATAATCTTGGTATAAAAAAATTTCTTGCATATATTGCTTCGAAATATGACATTTCCTTCAGGCACAAATTTACCCATTCTAGTTATGATTAGTCTTGTGTCATTGCATAATCCTGATCTTTGATCTATATTCCTTAACAACATCACTGGAACACCAACCTTTAACCTGAGTTTGTGATTTGGAAGACCATGTCTATAAATTGTGTTGAGAAATTCAGGAGTGTGGACAATATCAATTGCATCGCCATTCGGGTTTGTTGATAACGACGAATCATAACTCAGATACATTTTTGCTTCACATGGAATCAAATCCAACATATAATCGTTTATTTGTCTGACAATTGAATTCTTTGGAGTTAATATGACCTTGTCTTGAAAATAAGCTATATCAGTCATGCAATGTCAATTAAACTTCTCTAAATAGCGGCAAAAAGAGCATTGTAAACGAAGTGCATCAATAAACAATAAAAACACAAAAACTAACAAACAACAGTATCATATGACCTTAGTATGTGAATCGATCTAAAGAAATTTATTACTTAAAAAAAACATGTCAATTAAACTTTTCTAAACAACGGCAAAAAAGATCAATGTAAAGGAAATGCATCAATAAACAAAAACACCACAGAAACTAATGGAGAGCATTAGCATATGACCTTCATATGTGAATCAATCTAAAGAAATTTCCTACTTTAAAAAATAATAAAAACATGCAAGGTCAATTAAACTTGTCTAAATAGCGGCAAAAAGAGCGTTGTAAACAAAATGCAGTATAAGAAAATACATCACAAAAACAAACAGTCATCAATATCATATGATCTGAATATGTGAATAATATAAAGAAATTTCCTACTTTAAAAAATATTGTCAACATATAGGCTCACACTTTTCATATGCCATAACTAATGTAGGAAAAAACCAACACATACACCAGAACATAAAACCTTGTCGTAGCTATGACAGAAATGATGTGCCTCAATAACAACATGCTTAAATGAAATGGATGTCACCTTTCAAACAATGAAGTGCAAATAGAGTTTCAAACTCACGGTAAGACATGGTAGTATGCTGCTGATTTTGGCAAGACAAAAGGATTGAAGGAGGGTGGCGAGATTTCTAGGTGTGTGGCCTCTATATATAGAGAGCCAGTTCAAGTTTTGAGTAGTTTAAACATTAATATGAAGTATTAAGTTGAGTAGTTGGCAGCACAAAGGAGACTTTAATGATGACATGTCTACACTTGGGAGGGAAATTCAAATTTGAAAACTTGAAATCAGCATTAAATGGTGGTACCAAAGCTTGCATAAGACACCAATGAGACTTTAATGATTACATGTCCACACTTGGGAGGGAAATTCAAATTTGAAAAAACTTGAAATCAACATTAAATGATGGTATCAAAGCTTGCATAACACACCTAGGAGACTTTAATGATGACATGTCCACACTTGGGAGGGAAATTCAAACTTAAAATCACCATTAAATGCAACATTAAATGATGGTACCAAAGCTTGCATAACACACCTAGCAATTGTGTTTGGGAGGGAAAACAAAAAAGCAATTAGGGTTAAGCATTTGCTTGACCTAATTGGCTTTTATAATAAGTATGATTATTATTAAGATAACTTATATCCTTAAACCGTGCGTAAGTAGTTTTTCTTCAACTTGGACACGTGCAAATGTTGTTGCTTGATTTTTAAAAGTGATTTTAATTTGATTTATTTAATCGTATATATTATTGTAGTCTTTATCGAAATGTTATACATAATAGATTTAAACACGTCGACGACTAATGATATAGATAATCTGATGCTTATGTATGAAACTCGAAACAAACCCGTGCATCGCACGGGTTAGGATCTAGTTTGACTAAACAAAAAAATTAGTCTAGATTACAAAATAATAATTGTTTGAACCCTAATGTATGTACACCATCCTATCACGCTAAATTTTTCTCATAAGAAAAAAGAGCGGTTCAATCCCTCAATATATATTTAGTCTTTTTTTAATTTGAGGTAAAACAGTTTTTAAATGTAGAGAAAATAATCTAGACCTTGTGAATTTCACCATTGGATATGGTCAATCAAATTGGAGAGAGATAAGGGTAAATTATGTTTGTTTAAGATTTTAAAAAGAATGAAGTTAAATTTTGTTTGTTTAGTATCATAAAAAAAAAATCTTTTAATAAAAAGTTCCTTATTTTTTCAAAAATAAGTTTTGACAAAGTAACTAATAATAGATTTTCAATTTATGGTTGAAAATAAATTTTTTTAAAAAAAAACTCAAGCAAACGGTCAAAAATATATGTGGAAATGTTTATACTCTCATTTTTATTTGTAAAAGATTGAACTATTGATTAAACGGTCATGCTAACTTGTACATTTAGGGCACATGTTAAGGTTTCTACATTGAGCAAATATTTATTGAGAAACATTAAATTTCAATTCTATGAGAAATAAATTGGCATAATTTACAATGCATATTTTCCATCTTTATATCCTTAATATGCACCCTTAGGGCACACGTTAGCATTTCCCTTAATTAAATATTAGTGTATTTTTTTTCTTCTTATTTATCGATGAGAGACTTAATCAAGTCATCGCCTTAAATTTATCTAAACAAAAATCCTTAATTACACTTTTGTTCTCTAAATGTCGCGGATAAATGATATTTTTTCAACCATTTTGAGACAACTTTCTCTTTGATACTCAGATTATGTTTTTACTTTATTTCTTTGTTGCTTTGTTTTTCGTATCAATACCTACTTTTATTTGTAAATTTATGATTGACATCAAAGTTGTCACACAAATGATTATTCAAATAACACACCTCAATGTTGTGATTGTTTAATTTTAACGCAAACATTGTTCACATAAGAGTCAAGCATGTTATGATGGTCCTCCAAGGCTGGTTGTGGCATGAACTATCCATCAAACTTGGATCCACGAATGGATCAACTCCACCAATCTACAGTCGCACAAGCGTCAAGTATAAATGATTGGCCACTACTTCTCCCAACATACGAGTTTCTCGCGCGTCTATTCGGATTCTAAAATCTGGAATATTTCGACGTGATTTTGGATGTTCTATGAGATATTTATGTCGTTTGGATTTAATAATCCGAATCGTATAGGGTACGCAAGAAGCTCATATGATAGAAAAAGACGTATGTCATTTGAATTGTATAATCCGAACCAATAGGACGTAAAAAAAACTCATACGTAGAAAGGAAGGGAAAAAAAAACAGCCTAAACGATTTGTCTTCACAATAGGTCGACCCTAGCGGTCCAAATACGAACATATCAAAACCACGTGGAAAAAATGTTTGTTTAAAGCTTCCCATAAACTTTGCAACAACATGTAAACAGTGTCCACTTACCACTATCTCCGTTCTTAAATAATATAAGTCAATTGTCATACGCAATTACGCACCCATAATTGGACTGCTAGTTATATAAACATCCACATTGGCAAATTGTTCAAATGGTAGTACCAAATATTCACGTTTTGATGGCAAACACAATCTTCACTCAAAAGTCAACTTGCTTAACCTTAGGGATATTTGGTAGATATCAAGCTCCAAAGGTTGATAATTCCAATCATTATCTGAGATTCAATTCCAAAATCCAACATAATTTATCTGTTCCACAACACAATCATGGATTTAGAATTCAAAAACACAACCCCAAAAGAAAGATGCACATAAAATCTTGGTCAATTTACTGCGCTAGAGAACCACAAGAAGCACCCACTTTGGTTGATCGCTTTCGTGATCATTGGTAACTCGTTTTCATTTTCCAAAAAAAAAAAAAAAAATTATAAGTAATTGACTTTTCTTGTCCCTTTTGATTTAAACTGATTTTGCATTTGATGAAGATATAAAGAGTTATTTTTTTTCTAACAATCAATGACAAAAAGTTGAAAAAAGACATTCTCTTGCAGGAATTCTTGGATCCTTGGAACAATATTCGCCATACTCCTATCCTTTATTACCAGAGGGAAATGGGGACCTTTGCTACTACTCAAAGGTAATAATAGATCAATGTTTACAACTATCATAATCACACTATCACTCTCTCATCAATTTACAATGCGGTGTTAACTGTTAAGGATGTAGGTAACAATTTTTTTTTACTTTCTAGTTGTCTTCAAAGAAAAGGTGTGATATGAAGCAATGACATATTTTAATTTGATATAAGTATAAAATTAATTTATACATTTTTTTTGGAGGAGCTAAATAGTCTTTTCTTTTCATTAATGAATTATATTCGAAATTTTCAATTGAATTAAAATTTGGTGATACCTTGTACTAAAAAAAGAGATACCACCAAAAATTATGGATAATTTATTCAACAATCAATAAAAATTAATCACACTAGTCAATTTATTGGTGGTACTACTTATGCGATTAATAATTTCTTTGGTTGTTTAATAATCAACCACAATTCTTAAAAAATAAATAGAATTTTTTTACAAAATATTCATTCTTTTTTTTTTTGACCGAACAAAATATTCATTCTTTGTGTGTAGAGAAAGTTGAAACAACAATAGAAAAATCAGAACAAGTAGCAAACGTTGTGGAAGAAGTGGCTGAGAGGGTGGACAAGATGGCAGAAAGAACTGCAAAGAATCTTCCAAAAGGAAAACGACGAGTTGTTGCTGAATTTGTTGAAAACGTAGCAGAAGATGTAGAGAAGATTGCCCAAAATGCAGAAGATGCGTTAGAAAAGGTTTGAATCAATGTTTGGATGATATATACTACCAATTAGTTATTATTTTTTAAATTAAGAAACTACCAATTACTTTTAAGAAACATATTTTATACGTCCATGGGTTTTTAGAAATATTTTACTATTTTTAAAATTGAATTATTTTTTTAAAGACATTCTTTACGTCTCAGTTTCTGCTTAGTTTGGCATATATGACATGTCTTTGTCCATTGGTGGTCCCCGTTTTGGATATAATATAAAAACTTGTGATATGCTTGTTCATTGGTTGTCCAGATTTTGGGTAGAATATTACGACATTTGATAATTAGGTGTAATTACAACGTTTCAAATGTAATTACATTTTTAAGGGAATTGTGAACGCTTATCCTTTGACAAATATTAAAAAAAAAAATCAAATGTTAATACATTTTTAAGAGATAATTGCAAAACACTTATTCTTTGATTCTTTGATAACCATTGATGGATTATCTCGGTTAAGATTAGCTAAGACTGTGTCAGGAAAAGAAAATGATTGGTGTACTATAACATTTTTAAGAATATGGGGTTATGGTAATCTGTAGTTTGGTCAAGAGGTAACTCGTGTGAATGTGCTAGCTAGTTTTATTATAGTGATGAGTTATTTTGTTTGACTTGCAGGTGGAAAATATGGAAAAGGAGTTGGAATCATTCATGCAATCTTCCACTCATCATCATGAAAAACTTATCTCCCCTACAGAATCTAAAGATAAAAAATAGACAAAGAAACCACTTTTCGAACCATATGACATTCATGTTCCACGAACAAACAATACGAAATTTCAACATATATTTAGATTCATTTTGAAATTGTTTCTATAATGTTGTCTGGTGATAGTCGTTAATTTCTTTTTGTTTTTATTTCTTACATTTTATGGATAACACTAACAACTCTCATTAGAGCATTGTTATAAAATAAATTTCAAAAATGAAAATTTTATTTTGAAAATATAAATCAAACACTTCCAAAAGTAATAAATATATGATTCTTCATACAAAATTTATCTTGTTTGATTCTTTAACACAATGATTTAGGGGTTATTGTGAGGGTCATTCCATATGGCACAAATGACCTCTTCTTCTTGGTAGCGAGGTAGTTGAGATTGAGAGACAACTTTTTGAAGAGATGGTAGATGAGGCTTAAATCAATATCAATCACATTTTTAAAACTTTCAGACTTGATAAGTAGAAAATGGAGAGTGTAGGATTTTTGTACGATCACTAATATTTGAGGACTTGCAAATCTCTTTCTGGTTTTTAAGAAGCTAAGAGATAAAACCATCCTTGTCAACATGTGAGAATGCCAAGTATTATCAAAATACTATTCTTCTATATGAGGGAATTTTTAGGATTTTCCTAAGGGTTCTTGTTCTAATTTCCATTATTACACGTCTAAGGCTATGTTTGTTTCAAAGGAAAGAAAGGTGAGGGAAAGAAAGAGTTTCAGTTGTTTGGAACTCTACAAAATGGTTAAGGAAAGAAAGTATATGCATGGGGCCCACGTTGGAAAACTTTCCAACCACTTATGGACGGAAAACTTGAGAACACACAAGTGTTTTGTTACAATGTCCAAAATGCCCCTACTTTTATGTTTCTTTTTTCTTCAATTCATTGCCTAACTTTTTTTTATAAATATTTCACCTCTTAACTTTTTTGTTATGCGATTGATCTGTCACATTTTAATTTTACGTCGAACTGTAAACAATTGTTTATTGTTTATTCTTCAAAAAATATTATTTATTGTTTATATAATAAAATACTACTACTATTATATTTGCTTAAGGGTATTTATGTCAATTACTAAATGTAGGTCTTTCTTTCCTCCAACTTTCTATCCCACTTTCTCTCGTATCAAACAACCCAAATAATCCTCCCACTTTCTACTCTTTTTCTTTCCTTAGACAATCTTTCATTTCTCATTCTTTCCTTTTACTTTCTTTTGTCATCCAAACAAAGCCTAAGAGTTGAAGTAAGTGTGGTTATTTCCTTGTTAACCTCAACTTTCCCATAGAATTCCCTAATTAGGACAAGGTATAATTCTTCTTTGATTTGCATCATAGGAGTCCATCTCTTTTGGTCTGTGAGTTCATTGATGTTCCAGCCAACACTTGGCAAACTTTCAAAATCATATACCTTTTTGCTAGCAATAGCCATGATTTCCTAGTTCTTCTTGAATTTTGCTTCTTTTTTAACCTTTTAGGCTTACTTCTCAGAAGTTAGAGGTTCAAAATTTTTTAAATGTTTGATTTTTGGTGGTGATGGCTTGACAACTTCTTTCTAATCATTAGAATCTAATCAAATATTAACAAGATCACCCTTTGGTGCCTTATGATGGTTCAAATCAATATTCATCCTGAGATCAATGAATTGAATCAGAGTTCTAATGATTCAAATCAATCTTCAAAGCAACCCAAAACTCAGATTTGCACTATTGATTCAAATCATTAAAAGTATGATTCGAATCAAACGTGTATTTTTAGTTTTGTTGAGCCAAACTTGTTCCTATCTCAATCACTTATAAATACTAGCCTCCTCTCGTTTTTGCCTTCATTGAATCAAATTACAAAAACGCTCTCAAGTCTTTTTTTCTCTGTATCTCTCTCTACAAATTTCTTCAGATATTTGAGATCTAGATTGATTGGATGATATATAATAATTGTAAGTTTGGTTTCATTCAAGTATCTTGGTGTGGCATCAAGGAGTTAAAGCAAAAGGAGGTACTTTTCACCTCAAAAAAGAATTGTGGGGGTTGTTTCTTAAACAATAGGGGTTCAAGGGGATCGAAGTGAGGCAATGGCGAAGAGGATTTCTTGGATAAGAAGATTAAAGGAGTTGTAAAGAAGTTGCTCATGGTTTAAGGTACATTTTGAAGGTGAAAAAAACACAAGAAGGGGGGTTGAATTGTGGTTTCTTTTTCTTTTATCATAAATTGAAGTCACTGTTCAGAACCTGATAGAGTTCAGCTTCTGAAGTGATGTTCAGAGTCTAAATGCAGCGGATAAGTAAAGAGAGAGAGAAGAAAGACACAAAGCAATTATACAGGTTTCTTCCACAAAGAGGAAGTAGTCCTGTCCCCTTTGCACTTCCAAGGAGAGTTCACTAAAATCAATATCTGATTACAACTGCTCACTGCTCAAAATAGCAAGAGACTTCAAACTACTCAAGCACAACTGTAAGAGATTTCCTATGCTCAAGAACAAAATCAAGAGACTTCTTATGCTCAAGCACAACTGCAGGAGACTTCTATTCAAACAAAATTACAAAGAAAATTGTTGGAGGTTGAACACTTGATATACAATCAGTGGTGTTCCAATACAAATCAGATACAGACTCTTAAGACTCTAGAATTTCTAAGATATGAAAGTTGTTAAGAAATTCTAAGTGAACTTTTGATGTGGAACAATTTCCGCAGAGTTTCGGCACTTGTAAAATTGTTGTGAGAGTCTTTTTAATTCTTCAAGTCTTCACTCCTTTATATAGAGGTGTGAAGGAGACGTTGTTGATTGTCAGCACATCAAAAAGAGTCATTTGAAACTTGATCAAATCACCAATGATATGTTGCTTGATTTGGTTATTGTCCTATGAAGAAACAATTTCAAACCCATTCCATGTATAGAGGAATACCAGCGTAGTCACATTTGTTGTTCTTGTACTATTGCAGACACAAAACAGAGTAGTGGAGATAGTGGTTGTACAATTGTACTATTGTCCTTTTTTCAACGTTCTCCAAAGAATAAGCATCCAATGACTTCAAATTCCTCTGAATTAGCCATTGCTCTCAGGCTTTTATTTCTTCTGCAATGATAGGCATGATAATAACATTTGAACAAACTTTGAAGCTTCCAGTCCTCTAGTTTCTGATGACGTCAACTTCTGATGATTTTCAGAACCTCTTGTCTTCAGAACCTCTTTTCTTCAGACCCTTCCTTGCAACTCAAGCTTCCTTTTTGTTGATTCCATTGCTCTCATTTGTTCTTCCAAAACCTATGCTTGAATTAAAGACACTAAATTTTTGTCTATGGTCCTACTCACTTGAACAAATATTAGCATATCCAATTGACATTTTTTAATACCTTGTTATCATCAAAACTCAAAGGGTAATGTTAAACACATTTTGTTCCAACACATTTTGTAATGTTTTCACATCAAGTCATGTAATTATAGTTTTTCCCTAAACCAAGCAATTCAGATGTTTTGTAAGTATTCTATTGAAAAATTATGTAATTCGGCAAAACAAGACCCCTCATGAAGAATTGGAAAGATATAGAATGAAGATTCAAGAGGCCTTTGAAGATATTACAAGTTGAAGAAATATGTAACCTATAGGATCTTTCTTAATATTGTTCCATGAAGAGATATTTCTATTATTTATTGTTAATATGTAAACTATGGTTAGTTGGTTGGTTAGGTAGTTAGGAGTTAGTTAGACTAACTCACCCCTATAAATAACTCTCACCATTGTACTTTTTCATTATCTTTTATCAATCTATTCATTCTATAATGAGTTTCTATGAGTATCTCCCACATGAGTACTCTTATGTTTGCTTTCTTGCTGATCACTATGATCTTTATCATTGAGATTCCATGATTACTAACAAATCATACTTACTCTAAAAGCTAATTAGGTCAAGCAATTGCTTAGCCCTAATTGCTATGCTAATTTCCCTCCAAAGTACTTAACTAAAGAGTGTTTTGCAAGCTAATGGGGACTCATTAAATGATGGTGTGTGTTGCAAGCTTTTTGTATCTTATTAAATGCTTATTTCAAATTTTTGAAATTTGAATTTCCCTCCTATATGCACATGTCATCTTGCCAACTACTTAACTTAATGATTCATTATTACTACCTTTGTTGTGGCCAATAGAACACTTTCTCTTTGTTCCCTTGCTTCTATCCAATTGTATTTTCTTGGATCCTTATTATTGTAGTTCACTAATAATGAGTTCAACTCCACGTTCTTCAAACTCACATCTATGTTATTTTCTCTGCACAAAAATTTCATCTCATCCTTCAAACTCACT
>Ga0228710_1003086_pt1 | contig 26526 bp, 23 predicted proteins | sample MedpolnodulmetaG_FD_177995 | JGI IMG/M metagenome (GOLD analysis project Ga0228710, IMG submission 177995) | Root nodule microbial communities from Medicago polymorpha collected in Santa Monica, California, United States - pink nodules | ecosystem: Host-associated > Plants > Roots > Nodule... | reverse complement strand
ATAAGTGAACCTTAATGCATGACTAAATTTTTTGACAAATTGTCTACATTATTTTAAGATAGCCACTTATATCATTTCTATAAGCAATATATATATGTCTCATTTCAAGTTAGGGAATATATATGTCTGATTTCATATTCTTTATTTTTTTTTTGTATGGAATATATACATCATATAGTTAGTTAATGAATCGATTTAGTTTCTTAAAACACTATTGTATTTCATTAAATGTTTCTAATAATATAATCAATTTGATACCTATACATGAAACTCTAATAAATTCGTGCATCGCACAGGTTAGAGTCTAATAGATCATAAAGACTAAATTTCATTTTGATATCTAACATGACCATTTAAGGATTATAATTCTATGTGACATCCTATTTCAATTCTATTTTATAATAACTTTTTAAACATGTCAATAATTGATGTAGGCCCCCTAAAAAAAAGTTGATGTAGGCCGATATGTTTAATACATAAAATGTTGTCAAATTTATGATTTAACACAATGTAAAATTTATTAAGAATAATAGTAATAAAAAATAGTATTTATATTCACTTAAGCGTGTCAGCCTGGTAGATCTTGTTTGGATTTCTAGGAAGCTTAAAGTACTGAGGTGGATCAACACATTGAATTAAGAACCACCACACAAGTGAATTTTAACACCACATCTTTATCAAAAACTTTAAGACATTAGGTATATGGATCGTCTCATTTACATGTTGTTCAACATCTATTTTTCCATTTAATATGATACTTCTAACTTACACTTAACACATTAACAAATCTAAAAGACTTTTACAGTGGCATGTAATCTTACATTTTTAGCCAAATATACTTTTAAAAAAGCTCTTGTCTTGCTATTTAAAAAAATGTTATGAGTCTGACGTAAGTTAGGTCATACGTCCCGAACAGTCGACATAGCTTTCTCAACCCTAGCTACAAGTTTAATTAAGATTTTTCTTATTTAAATTTCCATCCGCATTAGTCCACACTTCATATTTCAATCATGAGTGTATGGCTGTAAAGAGAGTTTAACTAAATATATCGCTAAAGGGAAGTTATTTTTGTGTAGATTACGCTTGTTGAGACCATTTTTTTAATTTTTTTTTTATTCTCCGCATGATTTTTACAACTAGGCGTAACACTGTTATAAAAAAAAACTAGGTGTCATACTATTCACTTTTTACATGTTCATTTGTATAGGATATGCTAGCAGGTTCAATGGATACTTCAGCAACAGCAATTGAGTGGGCAATTTCAGAACTACTAAAGAATCCAAGAGTGATGAAAATAGTTCAAAAGGAGTTGGAAAATGTGGTGGGTATGAAGAGAAAAGTGGAGGAATCAGATTTGGACAAGTTGGAGTATTTGGATATGGCTATAAAAGAAAGCCTTAGGCTCCATCCAGTGGCACCCTTATTAATACCACACCAATCCTTGGAAGATTGCATGGTTGAAGACTTATTCATACCTAAAAAATCAAGGGTCATTGTGAATTCATGGTCAATTATGAGAGATCCAAATGCTTGGATTGACCCATAAAAGTTTTGGCCAGAGAGGTTTGAAGGAAACAATATAGATGTTAAAGGACGTGATTTTCAGCTCGTACCATTTGGTTCCGGTAGAAGAGGTTGTCCTGGATTGCAATTGGGTCTAACTGTGATTCGTTTGGTGGTGGCTCAACTTGTGCATTGCTTTGATTGGGAATTGCCTAATCATATGTTACCAAGTGATTGGACATGACAGAGGAGTTTGGTTTTACTATGCCTAGAGCCAATAATCTAATTGCCATCCCTGCCTATCGCCTTTGTAGGGACAACAATTAGATTAAGTCTTTGTTTATAAAAGTAGATAATTAAGGGCTTATAAGCTCGCATAGACAATTTATAAATATGTCATAAATTATTTATATAAGTTCTCTCAATTAGTCTCACAAGTGTAACAAAAATAACCTTTAACAAATCAATCAATTCAAATAGATCTTAAAGGACAATGTATAGCTGCCGTTGATATTTATGTTTGAATAAGACTTGCATATTTTTTGTCCTTTATCACCAACTAGTTTGAGACTCGTCTCTGCGTGGGAAATATTTTATCAACAAAATATCATATTTTTATTTTGGAAATAACTCAGACGTATTTCATTAAATGCTTTTACATGGTTTTTAATTTAGAATACAATTTTTGTGGCTATTATAACTTATTGGGTTAATAGTGTTTTTCACTTCTGTAATATAGGTCATTTCCGGTTTTAGCCCTTATAAAATTTTCGGTTTGGTTTCCGTCCTCGTAAATTTATTTTTTTTCGGAAAACCCCCCTCCCCCATCCAACTCAGCAGATTCGCTTATGTGGCGTTGAGTTGGCATTTTTATTTCATTTTTTATTTTTTTTAATTGGCCACATGTAAAAAAAACATTTCCACATCAGATTTTATTTTAAAAAAATTTGAAAATTAATTTTAAAAATCCAAAAAATCATAAAAATATTCAGATTATTTTCAAAAAAATTTTAAAATCGAAAAAAAAATCAGAAAAATATTCATATTTTTTTCCAAAAAATTTAAAAATCGAAAAAAAATAAGATTTTTTTTCTAAAATAAAAAAAGTATTAAGATTTTTTTTCGAAATTTAAAAATTTTTTTTTACGAAGATTTTTAAAAATTCTGGAATTTAATAAGTTTTTTTCTATAAAAAAAATTATTACCAATTTTTTTTTCTAAAATTTAAAAAATCAGAAAATATAATCAGATTTTTTTCAAAACTAAAAATATTTTTAAAAATTCTGGAATTTAATTCTCAAAATACAAAAAAAAAGCAAATTTTCAAAATTTTAAAATATATTCAGATTTTTTTCGAAATTTTTTTCAACAAAAATAAATTTCTAGAAAAAATTTTATTTTTAAAAAATCTGGATACAAATTTAAAAAAAATTCAAATTTCTTTTTCGAAAATTTAATTCCATAATTTTTATAAAATCTTTTTCGAAATTAAAATATTGGAAAAAAATATACTTTTTTTTTACAAAATTATGAAGATTTTCCCATTTTTTGCTTTTTTATATACAAAGAAAAAAGATTGGTGATAAAAAAAACATTTCCAGATTTTTTTAAAAAAAAATTCCTGAATTTTTTTCTAATTTTTAGAATTTTTTAAATAATTTTTTATTTTTAAATTAATATAAATGAATTTATATTTTTTTTGGATTTTTTTTAAATAAAATCTGATGTGGCCAATTAAAAAAATGAAAAAAAAGCCAAGTCAACGCCACATAAGCAAATTTGCTGAGTTGGATGGGGGAAGGAGGTTTTCCAGAATTTTTTTATTTTACGAGGATGGAAACCAAACCGAAAATTTTATAAGGGCTAAAACCGGAAATGACCTATATTACAGGGTGAAAAACACTATTAACCCTAACTTATTTGTCCGAGAATAGAGCTTATGGATGAATAAGTTATGATACACGTGCGATGGAGGACCGAATACGGTGGAGGAGATTCTTTGATGAGTTTCCCAGTGATGGTTAGGGCGAGCGACAACGGTACCTTCAACACAGACACGCGCCCCAACACTCAAGTTAGTATTTGCATAAAGTGATTTTGTATCTGACGTGGGAGAGGTGTCATACTTATGTAGACATCGGGGGCCAATAAAGATTGTTGGATGGTAATATTAGTTGGTGATATATGATCCTTTGATTAGTGAATATCTCTATAGTTTGTTTGATAGAATAATTGAAAAATAAAACAAATTATGAATTGACTCGAGTGGTGAGAGATTTGCGTAAGAAAAAATTTCAATGTTAAAGGGAGAACTTATCTTATGTGTCTCATATATTCCTTGATGAAGATTAGTCACTATTAAATGGTGTTGGAAATTTCATATTAATATCATGAAAGCCCAACAAATCTATGTCAAAATCATCTTCGTCTTCGAAGATACCAACCCGTGGAGTGAAGTGATACAAATTTCATGGTAAATCATTATTGTCAACCCTTGTAAATTTAGTGTCATACACTTTGTCTATCTTAAAATTGTCTTTAATAGCCCGACATTCTCACGTGTTCTTGACAACATGGAACAAATTGATAGTATAGCCAACACATTCTCTCAATTGTTTTACAAACATGTATATATGAGCCTCTTTTTGGCTATTGCATAAGACACATCCTAACAATCCTTAACATCATAAAATAATCCCAAGTATACTCTTTGACATTAGAAATCATGACAATACTTGTGTTAGCTATCATGTTAGAAGACTGTCAAAATAAATATTTAGTAAAAAATATTTAGCAAAACAACGATTGCAAATCATGAACATAATAAAAATATATATAGTTTAGGAACAAATAAATTTCTTAGGGAAAAAAAAGTTCTGTAAAAAAATTAAAAATCTAAAAACAATTGTTACCCATTTTATCTCTAATACAACGACATTTAAGCTGGCATTTGTGGTTTCAAATCATGATCATAATAAAAATAAAAAAATATAAATGAAAAAATCATAAAAGAATAATTGTTTAAGAAAAATAAATAGTAAAAAAAACACATCGTGATAGTAATCAAAAGACAAAAAAAATCACTTTTTTTTTTTATTAAAATAAGTTTGTCTTTTTGGTGGTGGCCGGAATTCGAACCCCGGACCTTACATATTTTATGCATTGTCCATACCAACTGAGTTAAGCTCACGAGGACATAAAAAAAAAAAGTTTGTCTAAACATCATGCCTACACACCTTTGTTTCTTACATATTTATATTTATAGGATGTGAATAACCCTCTTATAACCCAAAGAAAATTCAAAACCGATAAGCAATAATACGCCAATTATATATAATAAATTGCATTGAATATAAAAGATTATCTATTTATCAAATTTTAAGTTATTATTTCTATTTCAAGATATATTCTTTCTCTTGGGTGTATAGATATATATTTTTTTTTTTTAAACCGTTCAATACATATGGAATGAGAGTTTTAGTAATATGGAGTTCGACCAAGAAGTAAATCTTGACCGAATATTATTCCGCCAAGAAATCAAATTTAGACTCTTCTTATCAATTCGTCATTTGATGGAAGGAAAATGTTAGATATCAAAAATGATTTTATCAAGAAAGTTTCAAGAATGACATGGCACAATAATCACCCTTAGATTTCAGTCTCATTTATTAACATTTCATAAAAGAAAAATACATAACACCCACCACGCCATGATTTCCGGCCAGGCAGAGATTTTATTGGCTAACATTAATTTCAGGACAATTTCTTGATAAAATCTAAGGGTAATTATTGTGCCATGTCATTCTTGAATTTTTCTTGATAAAATCTTTCTTGATGTATAACATTGCTCTTGATGGAATTCACTATACACTTGATAATCATAAAATAAATAATGTATTATAATTTAAACTTTTGTTTCAGACCAAAAACATAAAAAAAAAAAAATTCCCTGAAATAAAAAGAAGAAAAATATGAGTACAAAATATCAAAACCTAAAATATTAAGACAAATCTTAAATGAAAGATGTCATATTCATACTCATACTCTAAGTAAAAAAACATCTATTAAACCAAAAAAACAAACAAACAATAACAAAACTAAAAAATTCAGACAAACCTTACAAAAAAATTATCCTGATTTTCGAGAAGAAAGGATAGCAGTGAAAATATAAGGATTAACTAAAAAATATTGAGTATATTTGAACTGTTGATTTGCGCAATTCTATTCTACTTACTATTCAAGAAAAAAAATTCCTCCAGTTTTTCCAATTTTACCCTTGAATTAAGGGCATTTTCGTCATTTCCTAAATACTTGATTTGTTTTATTGACACATAATCAGTGTTTGTATAGGGTGAAGATCATCTCCATTTTCTAAATAAATGGAGATTGTCAATTACTATAGTTTTGAAGTAAATATGTGATATTAATGTTTTCAATTCTTGAAATATGTGCATTTATATCATATATTTACTTCAAAACTATAGTAATTGACAATCTCCATTTATTTAGAAAATGGAGATGATCTTCACCCGTTTGTATACGGAATGAATCGACCTTCTTCCCACTATTTCATAATTTCTGTTGCCTCCGGTTCCCTTCCCCATCGCTACTCTCAGTGTCTGTCCGGTTCGCTCTTCATTGTTGCTGTTCAAAGGTTGGTGTTGAATTTTGTTTGCATGTCCCTTATCTGTGTTGCTTTTGGTTTTTTTTTTCCTTCTACTCTTTGTTTTAGCGACCTGTTCCTCTTTGTTTCAGTGATGTGTTTTGATTCAATGGCTTAATCGATTCAGAGATTATGATTGGTGTATGTGTTGTGTTTGTTTTGGTTGATTAAGGGATTTGTGTTTCATTTTGGCCGATTGTGTTTTAGATTTTTCAGATTTTATTTGTTGTTGGAAAGCTTGGTTGTGAGTATGTGTTTTTGTATTTTGCATGTGTTGTGGCATGTTTTTGGGTATGTTTGGTGGTTTTTTTTTATGCTTGTATGTTGATTTTTTTATTTGGTGTTTGTTTTATAGGAAACTATATGTTTAGTTTGATTATGGTATGGTCCGTTCATTTTGAGTAGGGTTAATAATGATTTTCATTCCTGTAATATATGTCATTTTTGGTTTTTGCCCTTATAAAATTTTCGGTTTGATTTGCATCCTCGTAAATTTTTTTTTTCCAGAATACCCCCTCCCCTATCCAACTCAGCAAATTCGCTTACGTGGCGCTGATTTGACATTTTTTCAATTGGCCACGTGTAGAAAAACATTTCCACATCATATTTTTTAAAAAAATTATTTGAAAATTAATTTTTTTTAAAAAAAAATCATAAAAATATTCAGATTTTTTTCCAAAAAATTTAAAAATTCAGAGAAAAACATTAAGATAAATTAGAAAATATAATCAGATTTTTTTCAAAATTAAAAAGATTTTAAAAAATTCTGGAATTACAATTTAAAAATACAAAAAAACAGGGGAGGGGGGTTTTCTGGAATTTTTTATTATTTACAATTAAAAAATAAATAAAAATAAAAATATAAAGCCAAGTCAGCTCCACATAAGTGAATTTGGTGAGTTGGACAGGGGAGGGGGGTTTTCTGGAATTTTTTTTTTACGAGGTTGCAAATCAACCGAAAATTTTATAGGGGCGAAAACCAAAAATGACATATATTACAGGGGTGAAAAACACTATTAACCCTTTTGAGTATTATGATTTATAGTTTTTTGGTATGCATGTTTTGGAAATTTTGTTTGGTGTTGAAGGGATTGTAAAAAAAATTATTGCTGAAAATGTGTGTCTGGATTTTGAAAATATTTTTATGGGTTTTCAATTGGTGAAAATGAAAGTTATAATTTTCATTGTGTCGTTGAATATCTATTTCATTGATTGGTTTTTCTTATTTGAAAATAACAACTAAGAGACTATTTTTTGATGAGTAATTGAAGACTCTTGTGGTTGATATGATTGGATTGTTCTTATTTGGTGAATAATTTACCTGTTAACATCTATTTAGAATATAGTCTGTTTGGTCTCATCATTTTTCTTGGGGATTTGCAGATTATGTCTCAATTTCATGTTTAACTTTGAGAGGATTTTGATATAATTTGGTTTGATACATTTAGCTTGGTGTTTTTGATGGTTACAGTTGGTAGCACAAGATTCTAGAGAAAATAGGTTTGCTCTGTCACTTGATGTGCTAAAAAATATTGACTTTTGGCAATAATATTAGATAGTTTGAGATTTAGTACTTGACTTTTATCTGGATTGCAGCATTGAACACTATTAAATCTACATATGATGCTTTATTCTCTTATGATGTTCTTGAATTTATGATAGCAGAAATGTATGATAGCAGTAATGTTGGAAAGATAGCAACGAAGCATGTGCATTTAAATTATGACATTAGAATCAGTTGCTATCTTTCCAACATTACTGCTATCATACATTTCTGCTATCATGATAGCAGAAATGTATGATAGCAGTAATGTTGGAAAGATAGCAACTGAAGCATGTGCATTTAAATTATTTATGATAGCATGTGCATCTTCGCTATCAAAAAGTAATCATAAGCATTTTTTAAAAAACAAAAAAGTAATTCTAAGCAAAACCCGTGATGTTGAAAATTGTGACAATATTTTAATCGAAAGTATTGGAGAAGTGTTTACAAAAGAAATATACGAGAAACAAAAGTATATATCATGTATTAAGTTTCCCTTGAATTTGCTATTTTTTAAAGATGCACTAATCAGAAGAAAATAATCAAAGAAATAATGTATTTAAAAAAAAATATCTTTTTTAACAAAAAATATCAGAAAACGTGTTTTATGTTTGAAAAATAAATTTCGCAAATCCATTGAAGTCTTGGTTGCAGATAAAAAAAAAGTGATTTTTGTAGTAAGCCAACAAACAATAAAACCAGTTTTCAAAGCTTCTGATTGAAAATGTGATGGAAAGTGAATGAAGAATCAACCTATTTTTTTATTTTTTTTGGTCAGGTAGCCGCTCACACATTTTTTAAATGTGAAGAAGTGGGGTGTTCGAGGTTCGAACCCCGCCCCTACATATAATATGCATTTGTTCCTACCAACTGAGCTAAGCTCATGGGGACAAAAATCAACCTATTTATAGTAGTACAATTGGGAACGCGCTATTGTTAAGCATATAAATTATTGTAATTATCATTAATAATGAAAATGAATATACATTCCAATTGTTCAGGAGAAGCAGTTCACTATTTTATTTCCACTTAATTTATCAGATTTTTGACAATCAACTAATAATATTACTATTTTTTTTCTCAATCAGCTAATACATTGTTTAAGCTGTCACTAATTAAATTGTCATTTTGTATATTATTATTATTATTATCATCATCATCATCATCATCTAAAGGATAAGTTAGGACTACACATGCGTTATTCAAATTGTTAAGGTTATTTTTTTCCTACAAAACTCCAAACTCCAATATTTTAATATCCCAATGAAATAAAATTACTGGCCAGCATAGTTGCTTTTCATATGGATGCATCACTATTATTTTTTAACATCATCATCTTACGGGTGTAAGGTCAAAAAAATACCATAAATAAAATATTTTTTTGTTGTTTGATAATAAAGAGAATTCACTTCTATTTGTGTTATTCTTAAATGAAAATTGTTGTCTCCTGATTTTTCTAAGGTCAAAATAATACCATAAATAAAAGATTTTTTGTTGTTTGATAATAAAGAGAATTCACTTCTATTTGTATTATTCCTGAATGTAAATTGTTTTGTCTCCTGATTTTTTGAAATTAATGGATTCGTTTTAGTCTATGATCCTGATTTTGTAGGGCTTATTTCATTGTATCCAAGTGATTATCATGTATTGTTAGAATTTATGCCTTTTTTTTTGTTTAAATAAAAAACTAATTATTTTATATGCTAGATAGACATATAAATTATTGTGACACTTTTTTCATCTGTGTAGGTCTGGTACCAATTTTTCCAATTAAACGAAGAACAAATTGTTATATATTAACGGTATTATTCAAAGTTAAAATGATATAGGGACTTTTTCCTTTTTTTTTTCAAACGATTATCAAACATTGTTAGAATTACTATTTTTTTTAACAGATAAAAAAATAAACAAATTAGTCAAATGCATGTTAATTCTATTTGTCTCCTATTAATGTTGCCTTTTTTTTTTTGAAGGATTTAATGTTGCCTTTTATAATTAGTGTCATGAAAATTGAGAAATTTAATTATCAATTGCCAAGTGGCACAATGCACATGTGGATAGCCAAGAGAAAAGCAACATTTAATATAGGTCATTGTAAAACATTTGCAATTGTATATAAGATGAATACAATAATCACTAAAGGTGCGTTTGATCCGCTAAACAATAAAGACTGGACAAATAAACGTGTGAGTGTGCACCAAGGTTCTCAGCATCCAACATTTTACCATGGATGTATTCAACACATCCGCGTTCGTTGAATCATGATTGGATGGTCCTAACTTTAAATCCGATATTTTCAATTTAAAAGATACTCAAAATTTCTGTAAACATGGATATCTAAGTTTGATCGAATGATTGTCAAATGTGTGAAAGTGACCAAATTTTGTGTGAGCATACCACAAAAATTTGGTTGTACAATTGGATTGAATGGCGGTTGAATGGTGGATAGATTGGGATATCCGCCAACATCTTTAGATTTAGATACAAATATCTAAGCATTTATTAAAAATGAACAAAGTGTCTTTCTTGCCTCTATCGAGTGCAGGCCGAAGTCATTTAACTTTACTACAAAACACTGACTGCAATTACAATCACTTGAGATAACTATCTACATACACTTCCACATGTCACGCTAACATTATTATTATCAAAATAAAATAAAGAGCTTATAGATATTTTCTTTTGAAAGATACTATAAGAGTAAATAGGCAATTACTCTTCTGAAATTGTAAGTTTCGTCAATTACCCCATGACATTAACAAAACTTCAATTACCTCTATGAAGTTGCACAACGTTAATCAATTTACCTCATCCGTCAAATTCTTCTGTTAGTCAACATGACATTTTGCAAATACCCCCTGAAGTTTTGCACTTATGTGCAAAATGCCCCCAAACTTGAAAATTTATATTTTTTTTTCTTATTCTTGACTCAAAAGATATTAAAGGCAGACAATATTCAATATATCCTACCTTCAATATTCAATATATCCTAACATATGCACCAAAGTTAAACTTCTAGCAAATGAGATGATAGAGTCCTATATTATGAAGGCCAACATAGACGGACACATCATGATTGATGCATATATATACTTGTAGACCAATACTAGTATTCCCTGCAAAAACAAATGAACATTTTGAATATTAAACCTGAGATTAATCCGTCAGATCCTAAGAACTCAGTTCTTGAATTAACATCTGTAGCAAATTAAAGAATTGTGTCACCAAACTGCATCAAAGAAAACTTGTTTATTGTGAAAGTAGTATTGGTTCACTAAGAAATTTACACACTATGAACCTGCCGGAAGGATTCCAAAAGCATACATTTCAGATCACAGTTAAAGTTGAACACTTGTTTGAGAAAATGAAAATAGCCACATACATGACACGTACTTTTCACTTGCAAAAAATTCATATGGAGAACTCCAACTGAATAATGTAATACTTAAAAGCTCAAGAGTGATGATAAATGTTAATTGTTTGCTTTTAATATCTTTTAAGTCAAGGATAAGAAAAAAAATATATAAACTTTCAAGTTCAGGAGGCATTTTGCACATAAGTGCAAAATTTTAAGGGGTATTTGCAAAACGCCATGTTGACTAACATAATAATTTGACGGAGGAGGAAAATTGATTGACGTTGTGCAATTTCAGAGGGGTAATTGAAGTTTTGTTAATGTCAAAGGCGTAATTGACGAAACTTACAATTTTAGGAATGTTATTTTTTTTTGTCAAAATACAATTGCTTTCATTACTTGGATTATATAACCCCATCTTTGGTTCTGTATTAGCCAGAGATTGCATTTGGCACTAATCATCATGATTTTGATTTGCATATCAATTTTTCTAGTTTCTCTTGCCTTTCTATGGCTATGGGGAAACAAGAACAAAGCAAAGAAATTACCACCGGGTCCTAAAGGGTTACCAATTTTGGGTAGCCTTCTAAAATTAGGTGCAAACCCTCATCGTGATCTTCATCAACTATCCCAAAAATATGGACCAATCATGCACTTACGCTTAGGTTTAGTACCAACCATAGTTGTTTCATCACCTCAAGCAGCTGAACTTTTCCTCAAAACTCATGATCTTGTCTTTGCAAGTAGACCACCACATTTGGCAGCAAAAATAATCTCTTGGGACCAGAGGAACTTGAGTTTTGGTGAATATGGTTCTTATTGGCGAAATATGAGAAAAATGTGCACTTTAGAATTGTTGAGCCATGCAAAAATAAATTCTTTTAAAACTATGAGGGAACAAGAACTTTACCTATTGATAATGTTTCTAAAAACTAATGATGGAACAAAGGTTGATTTAAGTGCTAAAGTTTCTACACTCGCGGCTGATATGAGTTGTAGAATGGTTTTAGGGAAAAAGTATATGGATAAGGATTTGGATGAGAAAGGGTTTAAGGCTGTGATGCAAGAGGGAATGCATTTAGCAGCTACTCCTAATATTGGTGATTATATTCCTTATGTTGGATCACTTGATTTACAAGGGCTTACTAGGCGTATGGAGGCAATTGGAAAAATCTTTGATGATTTTTTTGAGAAAATTATTGATGAGCATATCCAATCAGATAACAAAGATGATAAGAATAAGGATTTCGTGGATGTTATGTTGGGATTTCTTGGTACTCAAGAATCTGAATACCGTATTGAACGGCCCAATATCAAAGCTATTCTGCTGGTAAAATATAGTTGAGCTTAATTCTCGTAGTACTTTGTTATTAATGTTTTTCTTCATAGGTTACATGCTTACATAACATAGTAGCTGCTAGCGACTATATCATATCATCTCAAAATTTCACATGTCTATTTGTCACACTATTAAGACATAAGAATAAGAATTTTGTTTCTACAACTAGTTGTCACACCATTAACTTTTTACATGTTCGTTTTCATAGGATATGCTAGCAGGTTCAATGGATACTTCAGCAACAGCAATTGAGTGGGCAATTTCAGAACTACTAAAGAATCCAAGAGTAATGAAAAAAGTTCAAAAGGAGTTGGAAACTGTGGTGGGTATGAAGAGAAAAGTGGAAGAATCAGATTTGGACAAGTTGGAGTATTTGGATATGGCTATAAAAGAAAGCCTTAGGCTCCATCCAGTGGCACCCTTATTAATACCACACCAATCCTTGGAAGATTGCATGGTTGAAGATTTTTTCATACCTAAAAAATCAAGGGTCATTGTGAATTCATGGTCAGTTATGAGAGATCCAAATGCTTGGACTGATCCAGAAAAGTTTTGGCCAGAGAGATTTGAAGGAAGCAATATAGATGTTAGAGGGCGTGATTTTCAGCTCATACCATTTGGCTCCGGTAGAAGAGGTTGTCCTGGATTGCAATTGGGTCTAACTGTGATTCGTTTGGTGGTGGCTCAACTTGTGCATTGCTTTGATTGGAAATTGCCTGATCATATGTTACCAAGTGATTTGGACATGACAGAGGAGTTTGGTCTTACTATGCCTAGGGCAAATCATTTAATTGCCATTCCCACTTATCGCCTTTGTAGTGACAGTGATTAAGGTTAAAAGACAAATATAGTTGTCATATATATATATATATATATATATATATATTTGAATAAGACTTGTAAAAAATAAAATATTCTCCTTTTCATAGTTTGAAATTTTACTTCTATCGATAAATGAATAGTTTTTCTATATAACGGTATATGCTTTGAAATCTATATTTATTGGCCCTATAAATAATTTGGTTTTTTCAAATGTCATTTTTGTTTGTTTTTAGTTGAGAAAAGATACTCTTTTGACTGTCACAAGACATTTGTAAGATACTCAAGTTAGATGTTTGAATATATATGGATACACAAATTATCTGAAATATGTTATGGTGGTGGGACGAGACAGTAAAGCACTTCAAAATGAGGGATCAAATGGATTTCACAAAATAGAGGTGTTGGAGTGGCGTGACGACGGTACAAGATCCATAGGACGGTGGTGATGTAGAAATGACTATTAGTGGTGACAATAAGTTAGTATTTGTGTAGCAGCACACTAACCAAACACACACCAAGTCCATTTTTTATTCTTAAAGCCAACACTGATGAAGGTAGGTGGTGTCAGAGTTGACTACGGTTCAAACTTCAAAGTTATAAATCTTTACACTTGACACGAGATCTCTTCTTCCCTTCTGTTGTCTGATTGTATATATTTATAATTTAAAATAATATTTAACTGAGAAAAAAAACCAAAATAATCCAACCCAACTCTTGAGGGTCGAGCTTTTTTGCCGAGGAATCGGAAGACAGGTCAAAGGAGAATGCTTAAACACTCTTGATTCAACATGAATGATAACTATAAATAAATATCAAGTTTCAACATCTTGTCAATGCTGTCGCATGAATTTTGTAGGCCTCGATTATCTCTGTTATATATATAGCATAATGGACACTAGCACATATCATTGCTAATTAGGTCTAATACAATGAGATTTTTGATACCTGTTATGTTTTTGTTTCTCTTATTTACCTTCAATGTGACATTTGCTGTTCAAAAGGAATCATTTATCAACAAAGATGCAGTTTTGGCTTCTGGGAGTTCTGCCACTGTTGTGAGTTTGAATCTTTTTCCATTGATTGTTTTAATTTGTTTGAGTATCTATATACAATTTAAGTAACTGGGTTTTTATTATGTAGAGAAGTGCTGGGTGTGAAAAGCAAAGGGGTGAAAGCAAGGGAAAAAATGGTGGATCTGAAGAAACTGTTTTCGAGAATGAAGACTACGTTTATACCAACTCTTTACCTTAGATCACATTGCATAGTTTTGCTTCTGTAAAAGGAATTCATATTTGTTTAATGGAATATTTTTCTTTGCCGATATCAATTAAAAGTTTTGTTTGATCTTAGTGTTTTGAGCGTAATGTGCAATCGAAGGATAGACACATAATACTTACACTACACGTAAAAACTAGTAATAATCTAAAAAAAAGATGAAAACGATTTATTGTAACCACATGTTCAGTATCGTGTTTGTGCCGAAAACTGAATCATGTCATACACAATACACACCTTCATTCTAAAGTGTCGGTACTACATATAATGAGGGGAAGAAAGAGAAGGAAAACAAGGGTTGAGAGGAGTGAAATTTGAAAAATGGCCACCAAGCATTTGGAAAAAAAGCAGAGTAGGCAATTTTTACTTTGGCGTGAAACAAAAATTTATCCCATGGTTTTATTAGCAACAAATTTCAACACTTCTATTTCGTCTGTTTCTTTTTCTTTTAGCTTTATGATTTTTTCAATCTAAAAAATAAGTAATTTTATCATCTTCACTGTTATTTTTTATCAAATAAATACTCACACAACAGCGAAAATTGTATTTATCATAGGGAACTTAGATCCTTCCAATGGTTGGTAAATACTTACACTAGCAATTTCATTGAACCAATTTATGCACCTCAGTTACAAGTATAGCTTCCTGATGTCAAATTTATTGGAAGCCATATCATACTACATGGTACTCATAACAATAAATCCTAAACTAATTCCTATATAATTTACTATTTACTGATACATATATGAGTTACTAAAGAAAAACAATAGTAAGTGTTACTTGACCTGGCGGATATATTTATGGAAGGAGGGGGGGTTTGTTATTGACAAAAATGTGGCTCGCCAATTGGCTACCTCGGACCCGATCCTTTAAGCAAAGTAATGAATTGATAAAAAGAAGCCTCGAATATAACTGCAAGTTGCAACTTCCAGTTGAATGTTTTTGCACACCCGATGTCTCAAGATGTTTGGCTACTACATTGAGCTCCTAATTGATGCTCTGAAGGTTAAGTTTTAACCATGAACTTAACATGAGCAACATGTCCATCCGATTATCTGCAATGAGCCAAGTTAAACCAAAAGGCAATGAGACAAGTTACACAAAAAGAAATAAGTTGGGGCATATCAAGGACCTCAACATGTTCAACAGAAGCCAATAAAAAGAAAAAATCTCCATCTTAAATCTTGCCAAATAATCCTTCAGATTACCTAATTGAAATTTTTGCATATGATCTTAATATGGACATTTCATGTTTGAAATGGTATTTTTCAGAAAACTGCAACACTCACCTAGTAGTTGCTTATGCAGTCCCTGTAATCAACCGTTCCCGTTCATCTAACTTCTTGATCTTCACAATGCCTAAGAGAACTTGAAAACCAAAGATCGCACAAAAGAAATATGCTATAGTGGCAGGAACCTGAAAAAGATAAGATGCAACTAATGAATGAAAAAGTACAACCAGATTATCAATTAACTGAAGTGATAATCACCACAAGAAAGACAAGTGAGATGAGAATAGCATACTCTAATTGAATTGAGTGACAAAATTGTTGCAAGATTTATTAAGCTCCCAGCACCTACTGCCTGTTAATAGACAAAAGGGAGGCATGAGTATGCATTATCCGAAGAGTTGATTATCAATAACATGCATGTGGTTTACAATACATGCATGGAATATACTTGTGTCAAGAGTCAATATACACATTCATCACTCACTTATCTCTTGGAAAAAATAAAAATAATAAGATTCTTCATATTGTTAAAAAATGGTTCATACTTTTGCAACATGAAAAGCAACACATATATCCAAGGTCACTCACCAATGTCCCATTTTTTAAACAAAAGTTAGTAAAAACAGAACAAAAATAATGTAAAAGCAGGTGAGCTTATTTAATGTAGGCATGAAGTAGTAAATTTATCAATTTTCATTTCCTTAGTTTCATGAGCTGTTGCCATTGCAAGCATGGTCACACAACAAACAACAGTTACTTGCAGTAGATATAATAAGTTTGAACTTTGAAGCCCATGCATAAAAGCAAGAATGACACACATGAACATTTACAGGTTATTAACATATCCAAACCAGACCCCCAACAAATAATTATATTTGCATTCCACTGTTATTAGACAGCTTCACTCACATTCCCGATTGTTTTCTGCACAGTTGCAATGCGTTGGAACGCTCTCTCAGATTCCAAAGCTCGGACTCTAAGCTTTAGATCACCTTGCTCCTGTGGGAAAATAAAATCCATCAATATGTGATCTAAAATACCGGAAACCCGAAACAAACAAAAGATACAAATCGAATAAATAACTCAAATTATGTCAACGAAAATGCAATACAGACCAAACGCTCGATAACGTTAGCCAGTTTTTCAACCCTGTCAGCCTGTCTAAATAAGTTGTAAAATGCTTGAGATTGTCTGTCCCATCTCTTTTTGATGTCCTGTATATATAGAAGAATGATAAGAAAAATGAAATCATAATAGCTATCCTTAGACTGAATTCATTCATGATATAACAAGTATGGACTTGCCTTTATGATAACTTCAACTCCTGCCTCACGGAATTTCAGCAACTCCAGAGCATAACTACAAGGTTAGGAGGTAGTTATGTTAGATATGCAACACAAATAATTTGAATACTTCAATTTTATCTTAGTACATTGGAGACCTGAAAAGCCAAGAAACAGAAACAAAGCAGGAAAACAAAACTATGCACGAGCACTAGCTCCTCTGGGTAAATATGTTCCAATTACATAAGCTAGAATTCAGATCCTAAAGGGATCATGCTGCATGCAATCCTTTTAACCAATCTCATAATTCAAACTCATATTAACCATGTGGTTGGTGCACAATTTCCCTTTGTCATAGGTTTGATTGAAAAGAAATAAAAAAATTCAAGTTTTAAAAGTTTACAAAGTATGAAGACAACACTCACGGTTTGGCAATCTCAGTAATATCAAAACGGGGGTCAAGTCCCTTTCCAATGCCATCCAAAACTGCAGAAAAATGTTAACCTGTTATTTTGCAGTTACATGCGTAGAATATGCACAGTAGGGCATTAAATTCAGTATATTTACCCGAGAAGGCTCTAACAACAAATGTGAATGTGGCAGGAAACCGGAAGGGCTGGTCTGCTGCAATGGACAATAAATCTTCGCCTGTTTAAAGGATAAGAGTTATAAGTAAGTGAAAAGCCTCTGGACTGCATAATGTTATTGAACTGATAGCATTTTTTCCCCAGATAGAACCCAAACTATGTTTGGAGTTTAGACAAATGCTTCAAGAGGTCAGCTTTTGACCAAACATGGTTTGGGGATCCCCCTACTGAAATTAAACATTTCTTCATTAATCCTCACCCCATTTATAACCTTCCCATCATACCTATCTACTATATCATTTGTTATTATCCCTAAGATTGTTCAAGTACTATCCCATTCAAGATGACATACACAACCATTGATAGGATGTTTGCATCGGAGGAAAATCGGAAATGAACCCCCATTCGGCCTCTGCATGGCAAATCAACATTCGGTTGTCGATTAGTTTTTGCAACAGAAGTGGACCCTAAAGAATAGGTGGATCAATGGAAGCTCCTTTTGTGGCAAAGGATATACTAAAACATTGGTCTTGGAATATGAGGATGTCTTCGCATCGGTTTCGCAAATGACTTCTGTTTGGCTTTCGTATCTACGCCTACCAAGAAACATTGAGCTTTACATCATTGAACAGTAAAAATTTCTTCCTAAATGATGAGCTGGAGGAGATTTACATGAAAGAACCACCAGAGTTTGTTGCTCAAGGGGAGTCGAGTCTTTTCTGTAGATCGTTTGAAGTCATTTTTCGAAAAGTCACCCTGTGTTTGATTTGGAAGGTTTAGCAAGGTCATTCAACAATTTGATTTGACTACTGAGGAAGATTCAGTATTTGGTGGTGTATGTAGATGACATTGTTATTATAGGTTAATGACCTGAAGCGACGTCTATTCCAACACAGACATTTGCACGGGCAAGTGAGGCTATTTCTGGAGAGACAATGATGCTAAAACACAAGCCGGTTGATACTCGTATGGACCCCAATGAAAAGCTTCTTCTTAATCAGGGGAGTTGTGTTCAGACCTAGGTACATACGAAAGATTGGTGGAAAAATTAAACCATCTATTTTGAAAAAGATAAGACCGGGTAACGACGCTAAAAAACAAAAAGCTGAAAGAAGGAAAAAAACCTTAATAACTAAAGTTTTGTAGATAGATCTAACGAATGTTTAGGCTTAACGCTGCAACCCCAAAGGCTAGTTCAAGGGATGAGGATTACTCATGCCTTATAAATACTGCTTTGGTCATATCTACAATGTGGATTGTCAACAATCAGTTTAAACCAATGGCCAGTAGCCCAAACACTATATTATTTCCCAAGAACTCGCCTATTTTAATAGTCGCATATAGCCAACTACATAAGCAATAATTGGAGTATGCATACATTCGAGTAATCTAAACCTAAAGATAGACACGTTTTAATTACCAATAGCAGCCAGACGTTCTTTCTTCTTCATTACTTGTTCTTCCTTGCTTAATGGCTTTTTGAATCCAACTTCAGCTGCTTCCATCTCTTTCTCTCTCCTTTGTGCAGCCAGGCGTTCTTCAAAACTAAAGAAGAATAAAATTAAGAGCTCAAAGTCAAAGATTGCATAAACAGCTGATATAGTAGTTCAGTAGCAAAAGCAATCCTAAACCAAAATATTAGCGAGGAAAGAAAATATAAACCTAAAATATCGACAAGTAAAATATTACTATTTCTTCTTTTTTGTGAAAAAAGTTGCTAATTTTGCAAGGACAGGACAAGTCATAAACCTTAATGAGGACTATGGTGATACTTACATATTACCTATCAACGAAGCCAACAGACAATAATCATACCTAAGACCTTTGAGTCGAAGCAGTTTGAACATACCAGTAGACCCAACCCTAATATCGCTGTCTTCCTCACATGACTAATCAGCCCATGCAAGTGCTTCAGCATAACCCCAACTAACGAGCAAAAGTTTTTACTTCCAATATTCGATTTTCCTATTTATAAGTTTTTAACACTTTTCTAGTGGTCTTAAGCAGCCTGTGAAGGCACTTAAATGAATTAATTATAATCCATATTGCGATATTCACTTATAGAAAAACTACAGTTGAGCCTCTCAACGTTTGCACTTTGGATGTATTCCCACTAAATTGGTTCAATAAACTACCTATTGAGGAAGAACTGTGCTGTTCGTCTAACAGCAGTCATATCTCCAGTTGGGACAAGAACTCCCATCTGAATCATTGCGTCAAGGACCTGCATAGGTGCATAAGCTTCATTTAGCGAAATATTTAGATTCAAAAATTAAATTTCATGCAAGAGTGTTCAAGACAATATGGGACCCCATCCAGAAAAACCGTATCATTACCTTATCTGGACTCTTCTCATAAACTCCATAAAAAGCTTCGAGTAAACCTTCTCTGATATTTTGACTGATACTGTAAGATGCAACACCAATCACAGTTGCAGAGGCAGTCATCTAACTAAGCTTAAAACGCTCAACATGTAAATCTGTATTTCAGATATACAAAAGAGATACATACCTTCCCATCATACCAAAATCATAAAAGATCAACCTTCCACCATTGACATCATCGACTGCAATATTTCCAGGATGCTGCATGGACAATGTATATATTAGTTACCCACAGGAAGCGTCTAATCGGACTTCCTGAAAGATAAGCATAAAATATGAGAACTCATTAGTCCTTGTTATCAACCCCAAGGGAAGCTGAGTTCTAGTGCTCCAGAAGCTTCCCGAGGCAACAGATAATAATCAATAGGACACAAGCAGCATGCTGCTGACACCATGGGCAACAGATGCTTGAATATTGCAGTATTAGAGCGTATTCCAAAGTAAACTTAGCACATCAGCTTCAGTACACAGTTATCTAGCTAAACAATCTAAAAGACTCATTACAGAGAAAGAACTCAAAAACAATTCTAGAGACAAGAACATACAGGATCGGCATGGAAGAAACCATGCGAGAGAATCTGCTCTAAGTAAGATTCAACAGCATATCTCCCTAGCCTGTGGAAGATAAAGAAAATGTTAAATTAATTTGAATTAACAGATATACTACCATCAGTAGTTAAGATGCACACACAAGTAAAAGGTAACATGCCAATAGTGATTTTGCATACAGTAAACCAGATTCTATTAACCTTTTCCGGTCAACACCCAGCTGATCTAAAGCTTGTATTTTGTTTATTTTAATCCCTGGAACATACTCCATTGTTAGGATCTGCATTGGAAAAAATAGTTAAATTATGGATGAAGAATAAAGATATCTAAAGTAACAGTCGTAAAGATCTATATTTCTATATTTCTGTAAGAAATTAAGGTTGAACCTGTGGGGTTGTATAATCCCAGTAAATTGAAGGGACTTTCACATAATCCATGTTCTTAAAGTTGCTTGCAAACAGTTCTGCATTAGCAGCCTCCTTAGTGTAATCAATCTCCTGAAAAATGTTTATTCGTGTCACATCAACAGATCAGATAAAGTTGAAGTTGTACAGAGAACACAAGCAAACATCGTACTGAAACAAGGAAAAAATCTGCAGCTCAAACCCGGCCCTCACTCCCAACCTGCAACTATTGCTAAAGTCTAAAAAAGCCCCGTTGTTTATATGTTGTCTAAGTTCCAACCCTTAAAATTAATCACATCATTCACAGTTTAAGATAAAAATGAATCACATATGAAATACTCAACAAGCATGGCCAACGCTGAAGCATTTCAATTACACCTACACAAAAAAATCCTAATCTTCCATTTCATGCCATTAGCTATCCAGGTAAAATTGCAGGCCACCTTATCCCTTCTGTGAAAACAACTCAGCTAATATTCTTAGTCAACTCCTTTCCTATTTGAATAAAAAGCCTCTTATTCAACGTTCAGAAATCTTTAGTTCTTCACTATGAATTTGATATAAAAAGCCTTTCATGACCCAAAAAAAAACTTCCTTGGTTTTACCATATGCCATTCCAAAAGCAGAGCCAACCTCTTAACCCATTCCATTCACCTGAACCTAATCAAACTCAATATGAGTAGTGTTCCTACGCAGTTTAATTTACCCATAACAGATTATACCAATTATAATGAGAAACATGACATATGATTTTCTTCAGTTGATCTCAAGTAGAAGAGAGAAGCAACTTTCTAGAGTATCGTCACCTGATATAAAACAGATGCACACTCGTCATAAATAGCAACCCAATCCCTCTTTGCACCATCTGATTTAGGATCAATTTTTTGAAGATACTCTGCAATAACCTGGAGAGAGAAAAGAAGACACAAGGATCAGTATTTTATGAAATTCTGCGAGTCTTCAAAGGTTGGAAACCCTATTATTAAACGTCCATCATGCAACGGAAAAAATAGAAAAACAATTACAAATCCAGAAGACTTGTCAATTTTTGCAGGTTACTGAAAGTTATAAGATAAAGCAAGAAGGTAATAAAATTCTCAAACAGTAACGTTAGATATGCACACAGCATCAAGTATAACACTGACCCTCAGATTTTTAAGATCAATATCGAAAAGATCCTTGAGACCAGGCCTTTGCACCTTGATAACAACCTCCTGTCCCCTTAATCTCGCACGATGAACCTGACCTGCATTGCGGAAAAAGATAATTCATTTTCCTTTCTTCCAAGCAAATATTACATCTAAAACCTAGGTACATTTAATCAGGTTTCCTGCTTTGATTGCATGATTTCTATTACAAATACACGGAAAGTAAAACATAGATTACCAAGACTTGCAGCAGCTATTGGCTCATAGTCAAACTGATCAAATATGCCAGCTATAGGAGCTCCAAGCTCTTCCTCAACAATAGCCATGGCAGTCTCTGAGGGAAATGGAGGAACTTGATCCTAAACGAAGAAAAACAGATAATTCAGACCTAAAGAACTGCAACCTTAATATGTTTTTCTCTTCATGATTAAACCTTTTTAGTTTTATCCTGCTGAAGATGGTTTTATCGTTAGTTTCCTAAACACAAAGTGAAACATTCTCAACCCCATTAACTTAATCAAATGGCACTCGCCACTAATTGCTTCCGAATTAGATAAGCAACATTTACAAGCACGATTCAAGAATACGAGGATAACAAGGCCCCCACCCAAATGAATTGATAAGAAAATATCACAGAATTTATTAGAAAAATAGGGACTCAATTACAAACAAAAAAAAAGTTTAAAAGTTTCATATTAAAAGCCATGGGAATAGTCTTGTAAGTGCAGCTCGGTTGGTAGCTAAATGGACATTAGTATGCAGGGACCGGGGTTCGAATCCCGGATTCCCCACTTCTCCACACTCATAGTGTGTCAATCTAACCACCGGGCTACTTGACCAAAAATAAAACATGGGAATAAAAACTAATAGATAATCATACACTGTATGAGATAAATAAGAAAGCAAAACAACTATTAAAATGTCGATAAAAGAATGCCAAACAACAAATAAAGAAATAAATAAAATCTAAAATGCAGGGAAATTTCCTATTTTTCGTACAAAACCATAAATATGATTAATAACATATCGGATGCATCAAAATCCAGTTTAGAATATCTTCATCCCGGGAAATTATCTTATAAGTACTGTTAAAAACTCCAACTTAACCTGAAGTTCTGACAATTGCTCAACATATTCTTGAGGAAGAATGTCCACTCTTGTGGAGAATTGTTGGCCAATTTTGATAAATGTAGGACCTAGTCGCAGAATGCTTTCCTTAAGCCATTTGGCAAGGGTTTTTCGCCTTAAGGTTTTCTTTTCCTCAGTCATTCCTCCTGAAAATAATATCTGAGTCAAATGATAAAAACAGTCACAATGCTCAGATTCTTCCAATAAAGACACTTCATGATTCCAAATGATTTTATGAATAAACAGAATTGAAGTTTACCTTACTGCCCCCCTTTAAAAAAATGGCAATCTAAGGTATACTCATGCACAGCGAGAGAGACTAATTTATCGAGTTGCATGAGGTTCATTTAAGGGAGTAACATCTCCCAACATATGTTTTTCCATACGCATTGGCCAGAGGTTACCCTTGACCAAATGGTTAAGGAGCACAAGCATCTACCACTTGTATCACAATGTGTTAAGTTTTCACTTCAAACTTAGACCGAGTCGGATTAGTCTATAAGCTTATAAATATTTCAGTTAGCATATAGATATTTACTAACAAGCAAAATGAGAATGCTTATTGAGATACATAAACTAATTCCAACTCATACAATATGGCGATGCTTAACAGCATGTTTCCAATGGTTTGGAACAAAAACATCTATTATAATCTACGGATGAGAAACAACAAACCTTTATAAGAGAACTTCTGACGATTCAGCCAAGACTTGAAGATGAATTGAATAACAAACCCCCAAATTTCCAACGTTCTTTGGATCGTCGAGTAAGTCTTGAATCTGCTCCAGCGACCTCCAGGCGCAACCGCCACCTGCAAAAAACAAGACAACAAAATCACACATCTAGCATACAATTCTTTTGCATTTTTTTTTCTTTCAAAATCACAATCCAAATCATCAAACCTACCAAGCACTGATACAGACATTAGACATGATACGCAGACACCAATTATAATGTAAAAAAATATAAATGTAACTACATACTATGCTAATAAAAGACTCGAGACATGTCTTCAATTTGAAGTGTCGGTGCAACGTAGCATCAATTCATCAAATCAAACAACATTGCACAATCATACACACGTACCTCAACCTGTGGTTCACCATTTTGTTTGAACCACGCATCTTCTTTTCCAATCTCCTCCAACCTCTTCTTCCTCCCAACTTCCTTCCTTTCCGCCGCCACACCATTTCCATTCACATACTTCACCAAGCTTCCATTTCCACTACCATTCACATAACCTCTAACAGAACCATTGCTACCATTGACAACACTCCCGTTTCCACTCCATTTCACATCGCTCACCACTCTTTCTTCAACCAATGCACCTTCTTCCTTCAAAGCACGAATTCGAGTAGGAAGAATGCAAAATCTATAGTTAAAACGACGACGTTTTGGTGTAAATTGAGGAGCAAGAAAATTGAGCTCGGTTAAGAGCAGAGAAGGTGAAGAAGCCATTGATAACAGTGGTTGCTAAAATAAGAGAGTGAGGATCAAACTTGAACCCTAGTTTTCATGGCGCGTGAGTGTGATTTGAAGAAGAGAGTGTGAAACGAAAGAGTGGAAGCAGAGAAAGAAAGAAGAAGAATAGTTGAATATTATTGAAGTTGAAGACAAGACAAAAAACAAAAAGTGGAAAGATGGAATATGATGGTGACACGTGGCAGGGTAAAGATGAGCTACGAAGGTTTTTGGAGGAATGTTATTGGTGCGGAGATTTCGCGGGTTGTGTCTTCAGCCACACAAGATATATTGCTTCCGTTGCGTGGTCGTTACTGGTTAGTTTAGTGTATTGATTTGACTTTTTGAACTCTTTCTAGTACTTTTGTTTCACGCTCTCTATTGTGCTGCAATTCATGGCTACCAATCCAACTACAAGATAGTACAAAATTTGGGTTGGTGTTTGCGTTGGTCCTGTTGGATATTTGTTTCAACAGCTACCAATCCATCGTACAACTTTTAAAAGGAATCCCCTAATAAAAATTATTAGCCACGTTATCTTTACCTTTATAAAACGGTTGTCATTCACACGTAGAAGACATATGAATCGGTTACTTTTTTATGGTACGCTTAGTAAAGGAGTAAAAGTTTTTGAGTGCCTTATTCCAGACAATAGAACTACCATGTACTTATACTTTTGTACAATAAGTAAGACAATATATGGCATAACCATCCATATATGCGAAAGTGATAGGCCGACTCCAGCAGGAGCATGGCTTGTTTGACCTCTCTGCATTGATTCTTTATCCCAAATAGATGAATATAATGCTTAAGATCGTTGTTTGGCTCTCGTGTAAGAACAAGACGAATAATGTAACGAGCATCAACATACCGACCAAACAAGCTTGAAACAACACGAAATCTACAATGATCATCACCTTCGACACCCACCATATTCTCCATAAATTGATGCATGAACGACGGGATTTGATCCATGTGTGGGAAGTCGAGTTGAGCTAGAGGAGGGTTAGACGACATATAATTAGCACACGGATTTTTTCTACTTGGACATGATGAGTTCAGCTGTGAAACTAGTGTATCTAGATGCAAAAAGTCAACATTCTCAAAGAAAAAAATGATCACTTAGTTGACTATTTGAAACGATCAAACATTTTCTCTTGCAATCTTAGACATTCAACATATTTATGACCACGTGAGACTTGAGTCATCTCATAAAACATTGCAATCCATTAATTTTATGATTATACAAAAATTAAGATTTCATTGAAAGTGAAGTTTTTTTTAGGGGATTGGGTAGAAGGTGATAAAGGTGGTGATATTATGTCTAATTATAGGAAACATGCTTGTATGTGTGTGCGCGCGCAATCACTTTCTTTCTTTGAGTTTCAGTGTTCTGGATTATAAAATACGAAAAGTCCCACTCTTGATTATAAAATCCGTAGTGGGTTTTTTTTTTTAATAAAGAAGTGAATTCTAAAGGTGGACTGGAAAGGGAAAATGATACATTTCGGATTTTAAAATCCAAAAAACGTAAAATATAGTTTGGATTATAAAATTCAAACGAGATAAAAATGATAAAATGAAGGGCGCGCGAGAATGACGGAGGATGGGAAAAAAAAACAAAAGATAAACAACCCATGGGCTACTTTTCCCACTTCAAACAAAGCTAAAAAAAACACCATGAAATGGCAAGTTTAACCCTAACGGTAGTTAACTACCACTGAATTTTAACTGACGGCAGCTGCCGATGACATTTAGGGTTAAACTTGTCATTTCATGGTATTTCTTAACTTTGTGTGAACTGGGAAAAGCAATTTTCCCAGCTATTTTGCACACATCCCATTGGGGGG
>Ga0228710_1003085_pt1 | contig 26531 bp, 8 predicted proteins | sample MedpolnodulmetaG_FD_177995 | JGI IMG/M metagenome (GOLD analysis project Ga0228710, IMG submission 177995) | Root nodule microbial communities from Medicago polymorpha collected in Santa Monica, California, United States - pink nodules | ecosystem: Host-associated > Plants > Roots > Nodule... | reverse complement strand
CAAATTCAATTCTTGCAAGATTGGACGTTATTAACGAAATCACCATTTTCAGTGTTTTCTTTTTTATCTTAAAAATCCACTAAACATACATTATGATATCACTTAAATTGATTTTTTAATTAATGAACTCAGATTATTCACACGTTTCATATATCCGTATGGGGAATTCATATTTTATGATGTGTCATTCTTATAATGTGGTCATTTTTTCAATCTCTCAAACTCAACTTTGTACCTAAGCCCTGGCTGCTGGTCACTTTATTTTTTATTTTTATTTTTAAATCTAATGTACCTTTCAAACATGCAAGTACTGAAATTTGCATTATTCAAAGTTAAAACTTTTTTGTCTTATTTTAAACACTTGGAAATATAATAAATTTGAACTGTCAAAGAGTGATGCAAAAATTAGCCTAATTAACGACAATATGTGTATAATTTTGGCATATTTTCCATAAGGGATAGATCAAAGTGGTTGATGGTTAGATTTATTTGTTCACCCTTTCTCTTTGACCTTAGTGGATGTTATCTTTCCTTTTCTTTATCTCTTTTTTCTCCTCTTCTCAATAATTTTAATACATCTAATTAGCCTTATAAAGTCCTTGGCTGTAGTTATAGATTGCCTCTTTAATATTATGAATAAATATCTAAATTGGTCATGAAAATTGTTGGACGGTATCTAGTTCCTCACAATATCAATATTCCATAATAATTTTTGGAATCGCAAAATATTAATCAAATTTGTCCATCCGTTGTTATTTGAAGGGACTAAAATGACATTAAGTTGATAATATTAGTGATGAATTTAAAATGGAGTAAATAATGTCATTCGTACATATAATAACCGTTTCAGATAGAGGGACATACTTAGTTAACATTTTGCAATTCTAATGATCATTTTAAAATACTGATAATATTAAAGACTACTCCTACAATTTTAAGGATTAACTTGAGTATTTGCTCGTAATATTATTCCTTAACCAAAATTCAAATGTACATTGGATATCTCATTGTCAGAATTTAATAAATACTCCCAATTTCCTAGTCACACCCAAAGAAAATATGAGAGCAATTCCATTTGTAGAAGCTATCCTCAAGAATCAATTAATCACGTTATAATTAATTAATTTTGAAAACAGGAGCTTGATTGTCGTGATGCATTGTTTGATATTGACCTGTTAACAAAAGCAATCCAGAAGAGCATGACCTACCAATAACGGGGAAATATCAATTGAATGACCAAAGAAAACCATCTGAGGGTGCATCAAAAAAGATTCGATAATGGGCTTGTTGGTTTAGCACTTTGCAAAAAAAAAATAATCAAATTCTCCCATTTTCCTGAAAATGTTAATCAACCTCTAAACACAATTAAGTGGACGACTGACTAAGGTAAATTAACAATATAGATACATGTTAATTTGTTTCTAAGGGGTTGGGGGAAATGTTGTGTAGAATAACATTTGAAGTCAACAAGTAGGCAGGTTACTTGACCTCTAATTAATTGAATATGTGACAACAATTATAGTAGTTACTATATTATAAAAATAATGTGACAAGAAAAAAATTAGTATCAATATTCATGCATGTATACATACAGTGTCAAATGGAATGTGGCCTTAGTGTTATTATATATACGTATATTCAAAAGGTCTAGAAGTCAAGGAATCTTCGCATAAGTATTTTTCTAAGGGTAGTTAGGATTAGAAGAATGTACGTGCCATGAATTCCTAATCTTTCACTTATTTATTTTAATTATTGCCATCAATTGTGTCATCTTGTATGTTGTTGGCTTTGTAATACACTATAGGTTTAAGAGATAAAATTAAGGTGTTTTTATTTTGTAGCATTATTAAACATACAAACCATTTATTTCTAGATGAGTTCCAAAAAGATTACATGGAAGTCTATTGTCTTGATCTTAGGTTGTTACAAGACAAAATACTCATTAGAAGAACCAGAAAAAAAGGTTTTAAAACAAGGTTCTTTCCAAAGGGTAAGCTTATCTGATATAAGCATTTCTAGCTCTACTACTCAAGCTATTGAGGATCTTTCCATTTCACTAGCTGGTTCAAAGCTTTACACATTTACACTAGAGGAGCTAAGAGAAGCAACACATAATTTTTCAAGGAGTAATTTGCTAGGTGAAGGTGGTTTTGGACCTGTGTATAAGGGTTTTGTTGATGATAAACTCAGACATGGTTTGAAGGCTCAACCTATTGCTGTGAAACGACTCAACTTGGATGGCTCACAAGGTCACAGGGAGTGGCTGGTTAGTTTTCTAAAAGTTTTTAATTTTGATATAAGATTTTTGCTATAAAGGTTTTGCACTATCAACAACTCACAATCAATCATGTGACTTTGGAAGTTGTTATGACTAAACTCAAATGTTTTTTAATGATCTAACAATTACGATTGATCGACAATGTAACAAATCTTTACGTTGATATTATATATGAATTAAATTATTCCCATACAAGTAATAATTGAATTAATAGGCTATAGGTAATGAAACATGATTGAGGAATATCTGATTATAGCTTGGTACATTTTTTCAATTATAGGCAGAGATTATATTTCTTGGACAGCTTAGACATCCACATCTTGTCAAGCTAATTGGATACTGTTGTGAGGAGGAGCAGAGGCTTTTGGTGTATGAGTACATGACAAGAGGGAGCTTGGAGAATCAATTGTTCAGAAGTATGTTGCATTTACTTTATCTTTACTAATACTATATTATATCCATATATTAATCATGCTTTAAGTCTGATTTCTTATTTTCTTTGTTGTGATACAAGCAGGATACTCTGCTACATTACCATGGTCAACCAGAATGAAAATTGCATTAGGTGCAGCTAAAGGATTAGCTTTCCTGCATGAAGCAGATAAACCTGTAATCTATAGAGATTTTAAAACTTCAAATATATTACTGGACTCGGTATGTTCATTCATTTGATCAATGATAATGTTGCATCTGCTGCTAGCCTACATCATGTAATTTTTTTTCTTCCGTAAATTCAGGATTATACAGCTAAACTATCAGACCTTGGATTAGCTAAAGATGGTCCTGAAGGAGAAGAAACACATGTGACAACAACATGCATAATGGGAACAAAAGGCTATGCTGCTCCTGAGTATATCATGTCAGGTATTGGCATTTTACCATATAGGTCCATTTGGATAAACAACTTAAGCACTTGTAGCATAAGCGCTTATGTATAAGCTGTTTTTATATAAAATAAAGTCAAATTGTTTTCATATAAGTTGAGTCATTTACATAAGCTAGCCTATAGAGATGTCATAAACTGTTTTCATAAGCTCTTTTAAACAGTCTCACAAAGTGTTTACGCCAGTAGATTAAAATATGCTCAAATAAGTCAATTTGAATAGGTTCTTAATTACCTTTTTTAACTAACTTTATTAGCACATGGCTATGCTGCTCCTAGGAAACAGGATTTAATTGGCATGTTTCAACAAACTTTACTTTTGCATTTTATGGTACAAACTCAGCAGAAATCATTAACTTAGTCAATTAATTGCCTTCAATTTTCAGGTCATCTTTCTACCAAGAGTGATGTGTATAGCTATGGAGTAATGTTGTTGGAATTGCTTACAGGAAAGAGGGTAGTGGATAAAAGCAGATCAAATAGGGAGAGAAACCTAGTGGAATGGGCTAGACCTATTTTGAGAGATCAAAGAAAGCTTCCTCATATCATAGACCCAAGATTGGAGGGACAGTTTCCTATTAAAGGAGCTTTGAAGGTTGCTGCATTGACTTATAAATGTTTGAGCCACCATCCTAATCCAAGGCCTAATATGAGTGATGTGGTAAAATCATTGGAATCACTTCAGGACTTTGATGATGTGTTCATAGGACCATTTGTGTATGTGGCTGTTAGTGAAAGTAGCCAATGAGATAATGACATGTGGCATGAAAGAGTCCTACAGGATGACTACTGAGGAAAAGATTGCCAATTTGTCATCCTGCCTTAGTCTTACTAAGCACAAAAAAAATAGATTTTGCATATGGTAAATTCCATATTCAGTAGCAAAGTAGATAAGATGTTTTTGTCATTTTTAGTTTCTAAGAGATATAGCTTTTTTAATCATAAAGCTGAATGTAAGTAACTACTAGGTGCATGATTGAGGTGAGCATATCCAAAATTTGTGTAAGAAGTTAAATTAAAATGGATGATACTATATACTCTAAATATAAGTGAAAATTCACATAATTTTTATCCTGTATATAATGTTCGTTTTGATTTCTGCATCAATCTAATAGCTATATAACTTTCAACTGTGTCCTGTGATTTGTTCTCTCTATAATATCGTAAGCTTAGTACACGAGTTATTCAATGTATTAGTACCAAATTGAAATGACTATCATGTAAATAGACCGAAAAGTCAAAATATAATAATTTTTAATTGTATAGATCATACAACTTTATTTGTACAACGAACATTTTTTAATGCAATATTGGAAGTTTCTGTAATATTTTGGTATGCAGTCAATGGTTTCTAATTCATTAGAGTAGGCCATCAGCCATTTAACAACTCTTGACTAGCCATTCTTCAAAGTTAAATACGTAGGTTTTGGTGGGAAAAACAGCTGAATTTAACAGTTGGTAAAAATCAATACAACACATGTTTGCAGACTGCTAAAAAGTCAATTTTGTGCACTCTTTTATAGTTACGGCAGATGGAGTTGTGATGGTAAAAGTTTAAAACTTTCTTGGGGCATATGGACTTGATCTAAAAGATGTCAAGTTGTTAATGAATATTAGCAAGAGAGTGGGTGAAAAACTGATAAAGGTCCTTGCAGTTTCCTGTATACAGATATAGTATATTTTGTTTAGCAGAACAGTCTAATTTTCATTTTTTTTTTTACGTCCTCAAAAGAAATTTTTTATGCAGGTATTGCATTTTGTAATATTATGTGTCAAGGTTCAACTTTATACAATGGATTTACATACTTTCAAGTGAAGTAATACCCATGCTGAATAATGAAATCCGTGTCCTTATCCACCTATTGCTGATCTTTTTTTTTTCAAAGAAAATACGATTTTATTTAGACCCAATTTTACACCTAAACTTTACTTCTTTCTTTGGAATTTTAAATGGCAGTTGGTATGTGAGACCAATATTATGTCCCAGATACAGCGGATGAACATAAGGGTAGTTCATACTGTAACCATTTTTAAACTTTACCATATACAGGATAACAGGAAGGTTTGTATGATATGCATACTACTGTACATTGTAAAATAACCTTTTAGAATGTGTTTTCTAATCTTCATAGGAGAATTTCTATCTATTGTTAAAACAGTTGCTTTTGGTGAAACTTTGTGGCTTTTGTCTAATCTGCATTCCTAATTGAATACTAATAATGTACTTGTAATTTTCTGCTCTATCATATTGCAGGCTCTGTAGCAAAGAGAACGGTATCCACCGATTCTAACTGGATTATAGCCTTTTGGCACTGTTAATCTGTTAGTAGCAGTATTTGTGATTTTATTTAGCGTGGCAGTAAGTTATTTTTTGTTTCACTTCTTGATTTTGAAATGGCTTTGCTTATGGTATGACTCGGTGATCACAGTTGCTCTTTTCTTCCTGCTTCATCTCTTTATTCACATTCGTTGATAAGTCCTTGAAAAATCTCAGTTCTCAATTCCTATTTCTCAACTCAAGATGGTTTGCACTTTACATTCCATGGCAATCTAACCACTAGAGCTATATAAGCTTACAAGTTATTTAATACTATAGAAGCTTCCCGAATTGCTTTGGCATTCAGGAATCTGTAACATTTATTTAATTTAACCAACATGACCCCGTACAGTCGTGCATCATAATCTCCATAGTGAGTGAAAGCACCCTCCTATATTGAATTTCACGTGATAATAGCTTTCTCAATCATACCATCTTTGATGCGACTATTGAGAAATACAGCAGAATTTTCATCCTCTTAAAATTTCAAAGACGCATTAAGCAGAGAAGCAAAATAATAGACTAAAGTTACATCACAAATTTAGCGTGAAAAGCCTCTCAATCAATGTAAGGGGGAAATCCACAAAATCTAGTACGCCAAAATATCTCTACTAGATTAGAAAAATAGGACTACAATAACTCTGTTGATGTAAGACAAGTTAGATGATATACAATACGACTAAACTATAGCAAAAACAGACTCTTTACTCTCTTTCTCTCAAAAAGAATTGCTAGTAGTCTCTTAGTCTTACTATCATTTTTGTCTTGAATGGAAATTATCTACCTTATCACAAGTCCTGCTATTTACAGAAGAGCAATGTGACATTGAATGTAGACACTTCATGAGATAGTGGATAGTTAATGCTGTCTACACTAAATGCATGAAATGAACTACTAATATTATTTTACAATTACCCCTTTATCCATCAATGGAGTAATATTTCACATTACCAGTTTATCAGTTAGTTTTTACTACTATCGTCAAATTCCATTCCATTCCATCCTATTAGTACTCTTTGGCATAGCTCTTACAAGAATATCCTTGTGTCTGTCATTTCACATTTCCTAAGTTGAATGTGTAAATCTGAAGGTCAAAGTCTATGCGAGTATTGTTCAATTGGTATAAATCATTGCAATATGCAGGGGCTGAGTTCGAATATGAATTCCCACTTATTCACGTAAGAGTTAAGAGGTGAAATTCTGACCACTGGGCTAACTGAATGTCAAAGATTGGCATAATCTTAAACGTTCTCCTCTTTTTTCTTAACCTTTTGAACTAGCAAGGTTAGTTAAATGTGGAGCGTTTTCATTTTCCAAACACTTTGCAGATAGCTCCTTAACAATTTTTAGCTCAGGAGGCAGTAGCTAGAAAGTTAAAAATAGATCCAAATCAAGATCATTTCTCATGGAATCATATTTAATTTACCCCCCAAATCAAACATCCCAGACAAACAAGCTTAAAATTAAGAATTGTCGTGTTATCTTAACAATAACAATTTCTTGATAATAACAATAATTAGTTAATTACAATAACTGCATAAACTTACATAGCATAAACCAAACAGATCTAAAGTTCCCATATGCAACAGACCTTAGGAATAATAATAATAATAATAATACAAATTAACAAACCGATCAGCAATAATCAAGCACAAGCGCAAGAACTATCAACAACAACAGAATCTTCACCATCACTCCTAAATAACAAATAACCAACGGCAAGACCAACAACAATAGCAATAAACACACCACCGTTATACGACATAACAGACAACATCAAGAAATACCCGATCGCCGAGCTCAGCCCGAACAGAACAGCTCCGGCGACTCTCACGCCTAATTTAGCTCCACTTCCGGCGAACGTCCGTCGTAGAAGAGGAGCTTCGATCGCCGCCGGAAACGGCTTCTCGGAGGCCAACAGCTTGAGACGAATACGGCGATTTTCAAGAAATTGATAGAAAATGGAAACGATGAGACAAGCGAGTAGACTCAGTGCATAGCTCGTCCATGAATCGGTTTTCCATGAATCGAAAAGCAGTGTCACCTTTTTGCTCCAATAGAAAGTCATGTGCATCATCTTCGCTGGATTATTTTTTTTCTTCTTTCTGAACTTCAAGGTTTTTTTTTTGTTGCACAAAACAATGAACGATGATGCTTCTATTTATTTTTCTTCTATGGATTCTTCTGTTCTTGTCATTTTTGTGTGTTGCTTCTTATGTACGCTGTTTTTTATTCTAAAAATACTCTCCAGTACTTGCTTTTCCCAAACTACCCCTCCATTCCACCTTCCTCGCGTTTTTTGGTTTGCCTCGTGTTCACATTTTTCCAAGGTTATCTACGGAATTTGGAAAATAAAACAAACTGGTAGTACTACCGGATCTTGGAACTTGTGTGGTACTTGTACAACATCGTGTGTAGTACTGTACTGGTAGTAATTTTAGAGGAAACTTTTTTCCCGAATTCTTCTGTTTGTGTTTTTGTTATTTGAAAATTCGAGTTTATAACTTTGATAGTTTAAATAAGGTGAAATATTTTTCCGGGTCCTTTAAATTTTACGTTTATTTTATATAGGTCCTTTAAGTTTTTAAGGTTTCAGATAGATCCTTTAAGTTTCAGATATATTTTTTCTATCAACCTCTGTTAAGTCAAAGTTAAAGGACACAGTTTGGGAGCTTGAAAGGGAAAGGAGATAAACGTTGGGAGGGATGAGATTAGAGAGAAAGATAGAAAATTGATGAGAGAAAGTTTTTGTACTTGATGATAAATAAATACAATGTTTTAATTCCCCAAATTAAGGGAATTTTGTTTTATGAAAAAAAAACCCTCAAACCACTTAAGGTGAAATGCAAACATAAATGAAAACATTTTTTTTGAAGGAACATAAATAAATGAAAACATGAAAAGTTAAATTGATAGTTAAAATTGAGCCATTGACAGATTACAATCTAAGAATAAAAGATGTGAGCTTGAAACATCATCCAAATAATTCTAACTCTAAATCACTAAGAAGTAGCACTCATGCTCATCTATAGAAGATATGAGATTAATTGAGAACTCTAGTGCTGCTAAAGATATAGGAAGTGAGAACTCTAGTGCTGCTAAAGATATAGACGTTGTTCCATCAAACATCCAAAACAAGTATTGTCACTTCAAAAGGATTAAACTACTCTAAAAACTAATTAAAACCCCAAAATCTTAAATAGGCACTAATTAGATGTTTTAGGTTCATACATTCACTCAGTTATTTGTTTATTACGGGGAATAAACGCAACGTGATAACCTACTATTTTGTCGGTTATCAAGAACATTTACCACAAAATTATAAAGTTTTTAAACTAAGGAAGAATTAATTATGAATTGTTTAAGAAATTCATAACTATGAGGAATGAAAATTCATAATTAATTCTTCACTCATTTAAAAACTCTAAAATTTATTGGTGGTTGTTCTTTCATTTTTTTTAGGAGAGTCGTGGTTGTTCTTATGATATTATAAAATTGTGATCGATTAATTCCACCTTACAAGCATTTTAAGTTATAATAGTGAGATTTACTCTCTCTATTGGTGGTATCACATCACATTTTAGATAAGTCAGTCATTGAGTAGTTTCATCCAAAATTGTTTATATTTTTAAACATAAATGGCTATTGTTTTGGTCACAGAGGTTATTTAATTTTTTAAAATTAAGTTAAATGACTCATTTTTATTGTTATACGTCTATACCTCAAATTTACTTTATCTTCTGTAGAGCTCATTGTACACGAGTGCAAATGGACCCATCATCCATACCCTCACAAATTAAGGATGATAAAGCGGACTTGTCTTGTGTAGGCTCGTCTGGTTTAAGCTTGACAGAAAATAAGATGAGGCGAGCAAAGTCAATCTAAGTGATTGACTTAAAAATCTCAGTTGGACTCGCTTAGTAGTGGTTGACGAATTGACAGATCAACCAATCAAACAAAGAAAATTAATGCATTTTTTTTTTTTTACAAAAACTTTGTTTTTTTTAAGGATTTTACAAAAACTGGTAAAAACAAGCTTATTTACACAAATCCAACACCATCAACAAATTAAACAACATAATTTACAAATTCTGCATCATAACTAAGGGCATCAATCCCAAGAAAACAAACTAAGAGCATCAATGCGACTATTATAATCCTAACAACATTAAACAAGTCTCATCACAAAATAAATCCAACAATATAAAACAAAATCCAAAATAAATTGAAGTAAACCAAGGAATATAAAACAAATCTCAAAGTAAAAAATCCAACAACATAATCTTTTCAAGCAAGTCGATCAACAAAATAAATCCACCTCAAGTTAATCATCCCCTTTACTGATATCTAAACATTGATTTCTCGAAAGGGTTGAATTTAAAAATTTATATGTACACAATCACAGTTGCAAACATTATATTGTAGACTAACATAGGAAAGTGTGATCAATTCAATGAAAATTGTAATTCTAATGTTTAGAGGAAACCTCAAAACCCATTATATTGGAGTCGTAATTTAAAATCATTAGTCATTCATTTTATGTACGCAAGCGTGAGGATTGGGAGAGTTAATCCTAAACATCTATGGGAAAAATCAGCACAGTACTTCACAAGTTCTTAGCGCACACGATTATGCAAATTAATGAACTTTTTTTGTTTTTTATACAGGACAAATCAAAGAACTTTAATTCAATAAGAAAACGAAATCCCAGGCAATATTGAATCAAATAGAAAAGTGACATGTGTAAATTGAAGTCAAGGAAGAGTCGTACCAACAATCATCATAAATTGTTCCCTGATCATTCATTAGAAAAACATAAACTAGCATTAGCATAATTAAACCTTATAACCCTGTGTTGTTGTAGAAAAACAGCTATCTATGCGATCTACCAACCGTTCGAAAACTCATAGGTTGTTTCCTCGGAGAATCCAAAGACCGAAAAAGAAGATGTTTCACCGCAAGAATCAAATCAACCGTAGGTTTATTAGGAGGACTTGATGTTAAAGTTCTGAAATTCATGTGTTGATTAAGGGCTTCATCGGTGCTAATATCTCTCTTTGATTTCAAAGCTTCTTCTTTCACTGCCTCTGCACATAGCCCACAAATCCAACGACCCTGGTATTTCTCACGAACATGATCAATATACGACGGAGTGCACTCCTCCGTTAACCCGCAACAGTAGCACTTCACTGCTTCCACCTCCATCGCCGACATATCGGTTGAAGCTATCAAAACCCTAATTCTCACTGAAAAAATAAAACAACCAAAGATTAGTATATATTTATATATCTACTTACGCGTTCGAGATTTCAAATTTTGAAACGTGGTAATGTTACGATGTGATGTGAGTGTAAATGAAGATTTGTAAAATTTATGTAATTTACCCTATCAAGCAAAGCAATGGTATTGATTCTGGAAGATTCTGAAAGATCTTGTTTCCTGAGTTAGTTATTATAATGAGGGTGCAATTATCGCTCCTTCTCCCACTTAATTTCGCCGCCAAAAAACAGAATCACTACTAAAGTGCGGTGCATTTCTGAGCCTTAACTGGCTCTTGAGTTCTAACTAATTGCAGAAAAAAATCAGCAGAGGCAAACTACACTATTGTGTTTGTTTGAGTTTTGTTATTCCTTGTTGTGTATATTGTGCATATATTATTATGCACGGTGCAATGGTCTTATATACATGTTCATCTTTTTATATTTTGGCACAATTTATCTTTTTATATATTTTTAATAATATAAATTTGCTTACGGAGGTGAGTCCAGTTTTCTCGCCATATTCATGGTAATAAAATTAATCTTCAAATCCCCGTGAAGATAGTTCAGTTGGCAGAGACACGCATTGTTATATGTAGGAAGTCGGAATTCGAACTCCGGACACCTCACTTATTCACCTTGAATTCTGACCACTAGGACAAAAAAAAATTAATCTTCAAATTGCAAACAAAATTTAATCAGTTATTACTTTTAATAGAAAAAATATTCGTCTCGCTTTTTTTTTACAAAAAAAAAACTAATTCAATGTATTTATAATTAAAATGTTAAACATTTCAATTTATATCCCTAAAAAAAAAACATTTCAATTTATAATACACTAAATAGCACACATTTTTATAAAAGATTACTATTTTAAACTTCGAAAAAGTAACCTTATGGAACTAGAATTGTTTTTTTTTAATAATTCAAACCAACTTACCGAGATTGACACTGTAAACATTTGAGCATGAAAACTTGAGAGGAACACATTTCATGGTCTCAAGTTAACACCAACGGACGAATCTAAGTGTGTTAATATTATTTTTTTAGATTTTTTTGAAGAAGGCAAACTAACTCATTAAAATTGATAAGCGGAGAATCCAATCTGAAACATTGACTGGAATACACTCTAAGGTCTCAAGTTAATACTATTACACCAACCCAATGATCGATGATTATTTAAAATTATTTTAAATTTGATTTGTTAAGGTTGTTTCGAAAATTGGATTAAAATTAATTTAAAATTTAAACTAAGATAAGAATAAATTTGATTTGATTTGATTTAAATTTAAAATTATAATCTTTTAACAAAAAAAAATGAAATTTTGATGCAATTTTTTTGAAAGTGATTTAATTCACTTAATTATTGATTTAATTAAACTTTAAACAAGAATAATTTTTTCTATTTCTTCTATAGATAGGTATAGAATATAGATTAGATTAGAAGAAGAAAATTAACTCTTGTGGAAAATGAAGATTTGGCAATTATTGGTAGTGCTTTGGTGGCAATGGCACGGTGAGTCCCATGTTACGCCACGTTGTGTGTTTTTATCACTGTGCTGAGGTGTCAGCCAAAAATTGCTGTTGATAGAATGATGGGAAGATACGTGCCATTGTGGGATTTGTGGTGAGTAAGCATTTACTGCGTTGGGTTAGACGGCAGATCCAATGTCTTTGTGATTAGCGGCCTAAAGTGGGAATGGTCCATTGACTATTTTACCCAGCCAGCTGTCAAGATAACTACCCTTACATGATGGAAAACGTGCAATTCACGAAATATTTTACTCATACTTTACATTTATCTTCCAAATTTGAGATTAATTATTAAACATTGTTGTTGTGAAAAAATTGTAGATCATAATACCCTTCTGTTTTAAATCGAGTATAACTTTAACAAAAATAATTTATATTGAAATTAGTATTATTTTTACTTTTTAATACAATAATAAATACTTCATTCAATATTTTTAATAAAAAATGCAAGACAAATCATCAAAGAGTAATGAAACTTAAAACAATTACTTTTCTTTAATACTCTAATAAATTTAAATTTATTTCATGGATTGCAGAAACATTGTATGAGCAAATCATTTGTTTTTAGATTGTAATGTCTTTCACTTCTCTTTAACGCCTTGTGCGTAATTGGCTTGATTTTTCTTCGGTATATCCTTTTGAAATTACGACCCATTTCTTTTAGTTTGGTTATTCGGCAAGTGTCTCAAAAGCTTGGTGTTCCATGATACATTTAATTTGGCTCTCTTATTCTTAGATAATTTAAAATGAAACAAATAGCAAAATTTCTAACAATAAGATAACCTCATGGATAAAAATTAAAGGTCATAAAATATACAATTAAAATTTCCATAATCGATATTTTGCATGATTTAAAAAATTTCATGTAAAAAAGTGTTATAAAAAACATTGTCATTCAAAAAAAAAATATTCCTATATTATATGCTAAACTGAGTTATTTTATTGGTCAAATAGATTTAAATTTTAAAGATTTTGTCAACATATCTACTCAACAATTTTAAAGATTTTATCAACATTATCTCTAAATGTTAATCCACTCCATTCTAATTTTCATATAATTTCCTTTAAATTAACAACTTAACACAATATTTTTTTGAAGCAGACAAATCCATGTGATCCCCAAAAAAATCTACGTCATATCAATTGTTATAGCATTAACAATATATACTGGAAGAATACAGTGAAAAATTTGAGGATCAATAGCATATAATATATGCTATCCTCATATCCTATCTTATTGAAGATAAACCAAATATATATTTTTTGGTACAAAATAAGTCGAAAATTTATGTCAGAAAAAAACCCTTGCTGCTGTGAGAAAGATAATCAATAAAACCATCCGAATCATCAACGTGGTTTCATTTTTAAGTTTCTCCAATAATTTCGTCTATATTTTTTTTTACACAAAAATAAGTTTAATTTAAATGTCAAAATATAGATAGTACAATTAAGGGTTAAATATGTTTTTGGTCCTTGTAAAATTGGGAACTTCTAAGCTTGGTCCTTACTTAATTTTAATAGGTTTTTTAGTCCCAACAAAAAAAAATTACTTCTAATTTTAGTTCTTGTTACAACAAAGTTTGTTTGATTATCCTTAAACTCTTAAATTTTTAAACGATTTTTTTATGACAAGTAACGAGTTTATAACACTATGAAAGGTTCATATACTAAAATTTAGAATTTTTTAACATGAAACGAATTAAATATGAATTTTTTAAAACGACAAAAGTTAAAGATAAAATGAACAGAATCTGGACGTAGAAATTAAATTTTGCGACAATTTTTTGCAGAGGAACTTTTAGTAATGTTTCTAACACGTCTGCAAATTATTGTTCAAAAACTCAAGAGTTTAAGCATAAATTAAACAATTTTGAATTGAGGAGGGACTAATACTGAGTGCAAAAAAAAATTTTAGGGACTAAAAGAACTATTAAAATTAAGTAAGAACTAAATTTAAAAGGTCTCAATTTTATAGAGACCAAAAACATATTTAACCTTACAATTAATCCTAAAAAAAAGATCGTACAATTAAATTGATCGTGTATTGGTAACAAAAAAAACCATGAATTGGAATGTTTGTAATCCATATTTTGAGAGACCCCACACTTTAACTACAACTTAAAGACACTAGGTTTTATATGTTATCTCTCTTATATAAAATGTTTAACATTTATTTTTTCATTAACATTAGACATATTACTTATATCTGATATATCAACAATGAACACCACTGATTAAAAATTTTATAATACACTATCAAATAAGAAGGTAAAAAACACGCTAAAGATATAAATAAACACTTTGGAAGTCAAAAATAATTTAACAAATCAAAATATTAACCAAACAATTGTTTTTCCGCGTACGATCAATGGTCAAGGATAATGCCAAATTTACGTTTTTAAGTAATCCATCTATAGGTTTTTTTTTGTAGCGCTCTTGACATGATCAATCAAACCACACAAACTTTGGTATCGCCAAAACGAAATAGTTATTTATTTTAGTTTTTGTCATGTATGATATTTAAGTAAGATTTAGGAGAAATGATATTTGTTAAGTAAGATTTAAGAGAAATGATGTTTGTATAACTATTTTATAACAACTTTTGACCATTTTTTCTCCCAAACTCACATTGTATTTTTAATAGGATAAAACTTAGAAACAGTATCCTAGGTACTGTTCATCCTGTTCTCCACTAATAACATGACATCTGGATTATACAATCCACGTCAAACCCAACCCTTCCTAGTCCTGTAACCCTCGCTTTAACTCCGTTCACCCCCTTTGTCAAAAAAAAAAAAAACTCCTTTCACCCCTCGTTGGATACTCCACCCTTGCTTTAACACAGTAACAGCTGCAATTGCATCTGTTGTAAGGTCTGCCATCAAAATCAGTAGCTTCTTACACAAGAATGGCAGGAGATTATTTTTGTTCATGGAACCATCTACCATAAAAAATAAAAACTAAAGAACAAGATTTTTTTTTGTTGAATGAACAAGAAAATATTGGATTACTTAATTGACAATTTATCATGAAAAAAAACCTTGTATCATTGTTCAAACAACAATAATCTTCCCACCGAAGATTTATAGCCTCGCCGTTAATTATTATTGAAATGGGTAGAGGTTAATTCATGAATAATGGGTCGAGATTAATTCCTCTGTTCTAGTAACTATGCCTTCTTAAGTAAAAAAAGAATTTTCTCTCACAAGCAATTAGAGCTTGCACCGACCGAAACCAATTGGAGATTGCACAGATCAAACTTAATTTACGTTTTAAAGATTGGGTCGAAAGGTGTTGTCGTGGTGGAAAACAATATGACTTCTCTATTGCAACATATGTGCAGATTTCAGATATGTAGCGGACAATTGATAGTTGAGAGATTTATCTGCTTGAGTGTTGGTGCGATCATCGTATGTTTGAAGATTCAGAATTTTGTTTTAACGGGAGGATAACTGAGTTAAAACGCCGTTTGTGAAATAAAGAACAGTTGGGTTTGACGTGGATTGAATGATACATATGTCATGTTATTATTGGAGAACAGGATCAACAGTACTTAGGGTACTGTTTCTAAGTTTTGTCCTATACACTACTAGAAAAAACAAAATTAGCGACGGAAATTAGTGACGGAAAAAATAAAATTCCTCACAAATTCTTTGGTCGCAAAATTTAGTGACGGAATTAGAGAGGGATTTCACGTTTTCCCTCACTAAATATCCCTCACTAATTTTTGTTTTTTTAGTAGTGATATATTTTTATTCTTTATAAAATGGAGATAATTAACGAATAATGTTTTTTTTTTTTTTACCAATAATGAAAAATGTTATTATATCTTGAAATATCATCTCTCTTAATATATATATATAATAGTAATTAATAAAAATAAACATGCCACAATTTTTTTGACAATCAAACTTGCCACAGTTTAAAATTCATAAGATAGTCCCACAACGATCCTCTAATCAAATTAAATGTTTTGTGGACGTGCACGTCTATGGTGGCTGTAAACAAAGAGCGAAGGATAACAACGAGGGGATTGTGTAAGTAATGAATGTTTCATGTTTGTGAAGAATGATGTGCTTGTTTGGTTGCTTGTCCACATTCAAGTAACACTCTTTTTTGACAAAACATTCAAGACTTCAAGTATCACTTGTCACCTATGAAGCCTGTATATGGATACGGGTGCGAGTACGATACGATACGGGTACGCGAATACGCGAATTTTTTAAAATTTAGGATACAGTACGGCTAAGATACGTTAACAAAAATTTTATATTAAAACTTATATGTATGTAAAATACTTGAAGAAAATAAACATTGATTAAAAGAACTCAACAATTTTTTTTATCTAATGTTGATTAATTGAATCACCTCTCTCGTTACCTTCGTCCACAAAAAGTATAATTTTAAGTGATTCATCGAGAAACAATTCTAGTGATGCATATCTAAAATTGAATCATAGACATCTTTATTGAATGTTTACAACATTGTCTCACTTTTTTACTCTTCATCTTTTTCTAGGATACGTATCTGTGAAGTATCGTATAAGTATCCGTTAAAATCTTTTTTAAAAATTTAAATAATTAATTCTGATACTTTGTGGGTGCGTATCCGCAAGTATCCATGGAGTATCGGTATCCGATATGTATCTATATGTATCTGATATGGCTACGTCTTCGTTTTGTACTCAAGAAAAAAGTTGTCCCTTGTTCATGTTCTTGACATTCCAAAACTCTATTTTTTTTTCTTCATTTTGAACACTTTTCTTAGGTTTAATCTTTGCATGAATTTATTCGATCTTAATGTTTGTTTCGCTTTACTAACATAAATCTCTTATTTAGTTGCTATGAAAGATTAAAAACATTCATGCATCTTTGCAACAAAAAACTTAATATAAGGACCAAAATTAAAATTATGTAAAACAAAACGTATCCTTTCGAAAAAAAAGTGTAAAACAAAACTTAAAAAACGCATCCTTTTAAAACAAAACTTAAAAGTTGTTGTTTTTGTTGTACTAAAAACATACTTAGCTTTATACTTCACCACCTCAAATTAAGATACAATTGAGGTAAGAACATTGGCAAGCTTGCTCGGTCATATAAAGTTTGGGTTCATCATCACAACGGTAATTTAGAGTGGACATATAAAGTGTATTTTTATTTGTTCTTAAAGCATGAACAAAAGTGAACCTCGCTAGCAACATGTGATGATCAAGGCCCTCCATGTTTAAGGTACTAGAGTTCTCCTCAGGGGCGGCTACACCCCCCAGCTAGCCTGGGCTGGTGCCCAGGCTCTACTTCTGCTTTGTTTGCTAAAAGCTCAATCCAATAGCCCATTCCTACTTTAAAAAAAAACAAAAAATGGGCAGAGTGGTGTTATTTTTTTTCCAGGCGCGCGTAGAACTCTTTTCCTTCAGAAATAGTAACTCGCGCGACTTCCCTCTCTGGCTCTTTGTATCTCTGTGTCACTTTCCTCTCTCTCAACTAGCAGCACCTCTCCCTCTCTCAACTCTCAGTCTCTATTTCATTTTCATTCCTTCTCTTCTCATCTCCTCTCCAGTCTCCTCTCTCCTCCACCAGGTTTGTTTTTCTCTATTATTTTTTTTATTTGTTCTATTTTATTGCTCTCTGTTATTTGTTAATGGGTGAATCAATCAAGGAGTTGATTATTCAAATTCCAAACTACAATTTAGAATTGTTGATTTATCCCCAATTTTGATTTTCCAAACCCTAATTTAGAATTGTGCATTTTGTGTGATCAGTAGAAAATTATATGAAATGATGAGAATTAGAATTGTGATGTTTAGAACTTAGGCAGATGAACTGAACTTGATTTCAACTTTTTGTTTTGTTTTGTGGATGGTGAATGTAGTGTAAAGAAAAGAGCCAAACACTGTAAGTGTAACCAAGAAAAGTCAATGGGCCTTGCATTGTGAAATTAGTTCAAACTAAGATTTAATAAATCAATAATGAACATAACTCCAACATCATTTTAGAGCATCAGTCTATAACTATAACAGATTACCAGTGACTAATGTGGTGTTTATAACTTAGGCAGATTAGTTGTTCAACACTTCAACTTCAATTATTAATTGCTTGTTAATTGTTATATATCAAGACTAAATTGCGCAACAAGATTAACAATGTGTAGTTGAATGACTTGATGATAGGTTACACCGAGCGGGAGATATTCAAGTCACTTGATGATGTTGATATTATTCGAACATTCACTCAAAAGAGGTCGCGGAAAGGGCATTTACCTCATAATTTTGTTTAGCTTGCTATTGACAGGTTATATTTCATCTCTTATTTTATTTCAAACTGTACTTTTGTAGAAAAAAGATCCTCTTTTATTTTGATTTATGACTATTTATGTATATTATGTCACATGTGAATTTGCGATAAATTTTTCGCCCAGGCTCTATATAAATCCTGGCTCCGCCACTGGTTCTCCTAGTAGAGAGCATGATTAAATCTTGTCAACAATGGTGTTGTAAGCAAGACTATGGTCTGGATATGTCTCCACTACACGTTAGTTCGATGTCTTGTGTGCAGCATGGATTGATCGATTAAAAGGACATGTGCAACACGTGGTTCTTTCATATGCTACTCGGGTTATAGGGTATGATGTTTGGATCTTGGATTCTCCAAGGTATTGGACTTAGTCATAGACAAGGTGAAAGAGAATCTCATTATCTACGAAAAAATTAATGTTATACGAGTTAGAAAAAATAAGCGAGGTGAGAGAGAATCACATTCTCTTACACCTCTTTTGGAAGAAAAGAATATATTAGTTTTTCCATTAGTTAAGAAAGATGAATTAACATAATGAAGGACATCAAGAATAGAATTGCAAAATTTGCCGCTAAAACCCAACTTGTTTTGAAACATCAATAAGGAAATTCAAATCTAATGTATCAAAAGTCTTGCAAATATCAATTTTCTGCAATTATCAGAATGATAGCTTGTATCGAGCAACAACTGTCGAGATACAAGTTGGGGTACCTGCAAACACTTCGACGTTAAAATTTGTAAGGGCAAGTGGAAAGGTATTGAAAGAAAAGACGTTGTGTACCTTAAGTTGTGGTCCAAAGATCTTTTCATACTACTGAAAGAGTAGTTTTGGATTAACCCTTGAGATTAGAGCAAATTTGACCGTTAAGGTAAACTTATGGTCAAAAGTGTTGAAAACAACCTATAAACATGCCCCTAAATTTTTTTTATAAACATGTCATTTTTTTTTCCATAAATTTTTCCAAAGAATCTCATAAGTCATAATCACAACTGGTAAGTCGTACATTATGCTACAATTGCAAGCATGAGTCGCAACATAGACACCATAACAGTAACAACAACTAACAAGAGTTAGTTATTCAGATAATGAGTCGCAAATGCAGTGTGTCTCCTTCCTCTCTTCTTCCTCAATGGTTCTCCATCCTCCGCCACGCCATCGCCAACTCCGATCTCATCCTCGGAAAACGCACTCACGCCCTCATTCTAACTTCCGGCCTCAACCCCGAACGTTATCTAACCAACAACCTCATCACAATGTATGCTAAATGCGGTTCTCTTTTTTCCGCACGTAAACTGTTTGACATAACGCCTCAACCAGACAGAGACCTTGTTACTTACAATGCCATCCTTGCCGCGTATGCTCACACCGGAGAGCTTCATGATGTCGAAAAAACCCGTGAAGCCTTTCACATTTTCCGTCTTCTACGTCAATCTGTTATGCTAACAACTCGTCATACTCTGTCTCCATTGTTTAAGCTGTGTTTACTCTATGGTTCTCCATCTTCTTCTGAGACACTTCATGGTTATGCCGTTAAGATTGGGTTGCAATGGGATGTTTTTGTTGCTGGTGCATTGGTTAATATATATGCTAAGTTTCAACGAATTAGGGAGGCGCGTGTTTTGTTTGATAGAATGCCTGCGAGGGATGTGGTGTTATGGAATGTGATGATGAAGGCTTATGTTGAAATGGGTGTTGGTGATGAAGCGTTGGGTCTTTTTTCTGCCTTTCATCGAAGTGGACTGCGTCCTGATTGCGTTAGTGTTCGTACTATTCTCATGGGGTTTGGTAAAAAAACTGTTTTTGAAAGGGAGTTGGAGCAGGTTCGAGCTTATGCAACTAAGTTGTTTGTTTGTGATGATGATTCAGATGTTATTGTCTGGAACAAGACTTTGTCTTCGTATCTCCAAGCAGGTGAAGGTTGGGAAGCTGTTGATTGTTTTAGAGATATGATCAAATCGCGTGTACCGTGTGATAGCTTGACGTATATTGTGATCCTCTCTGTGGTTGCCAGTTTGAACCATCTTGAACTGGGAAAACAGATTCATGGTGCCGCTGTGAGATTCGGATGGGATCAATTTGTGTCTGTTGCGAATAGTGCTATTAATATGTATGTTAAAGCTGGTTCTGTTAATTATGCTAGAAGGATGTTTGGCCAGATGAAAGAAGTGGATTTAATTTCATGGAACACTGTGATATCGGGTTGTGCTCTGAGTGGTTTAGAGGAGTGTTCCTTAAGGCTGTTCGTTGATTTATTACGGAGTGGCCTGTTGCCGGATCAATTCACTATTGCAAGTGTTTTGAGGGCTTGCTCCTCTCTTGAAGAAAGCTACTGTGTTGGTAGGCAAGTTCATACCTGTGCTTTAAAAGCTGGGATCGTCTTAGATTCATTTGTTTTGACAGCTCTAATTGACGTATATTCTAAGGGTGGAAAGATGGAGGAGGCGGAGCTTCTTTTTTATAACCAAGATGTTTTTGATTTGGCATCTTGGAATGCTATGATGCATGGGTTCATAGTGAGTGATAACTATCGCGAAGCCTTGAGGCTATTTGGCCTAATGCATGAAAGGGGAGAGAAAGCTGATCAGATTACTTTTGCAAATGCGGCCAAAGCTGCCGGGTGCGTGGTGGGGCTTCAACAAGGGAAGCAGATTCATGCTGTTGTTATAAAAATGAGGTTTCATTATGATTTGTTTGTCATTAGTGGTATTCTGGACATGTATCTGAAATGTGGAGAGATGAAAAGTGCTCGTAAAGTTTTCAATCAGATCCCTTCGCCGGATGATGTTGCTTGGACCACTATGATTTCGGGATGTGTGGAAAATGGGGAGGAAGAGCAAGCTCTTTTTACATATCATCAGATGAGACTCGCTGGGGTGCAACCGGACGAGTATACCTTTGCTACCCTTGTCAAGGCTTGCTCTCTTTTAACAGCACTAGAACAAGGGAAGCAGGTTCATGCAAATATTATGAAGTTGAATTGTGCTTTTGATCCTTTTGTGATGACCTCACTTGTCGACATGTATGCCAAGAGTGGGAATATAGAAGATGCATATGGCTTATTTAGAAGAATGAAAACTAGGAGTGCTGCCTTGTGGAATGCTATGATAGTAGGATTAGCTCAACATGGAAATGCTGAGGAAGCTCTCAACTTCTTCAATGAAATGAAATCTAGGGGTGTAACGCCAGATAGAGTTACTTTTATTGGGGTCCTTTCTGCTTGTAGTCATTCTGGTTTGATATCTGATGCATATGAAAATTTTGATTCTATGCAGAAAACCTATGGAGTTGAACCTGAGATTGAGCACTATTCTTGTCTTGTGGATGCCCTTAGCCGTGCGGGGCGCATACAAGAGGCCGAGAAGGTGGTATCATCAATGCCTTTTGAAGCTTCTGCTACAATGTACAGAACACTGCTTAATGCTTGCAGGGTTCAGGGAGACAAAGAGACTGGAAAACGCATAGCAGAAAAGCTTGTTACCTTGGACAAATCTGATTCAGTGGCTTATGTTCTTTTATCCAATATTTATGCGGCTGCTAACCAATGGGAAAATGCATTGGAGGCCAGGAATATGATGAGAAGTGCAAATGTAAAGAAGGAACCCGGGTTTAGTTGGATAGACATGAAAAACAAGGTGCATTTATTTGTTGCTGGGGATAGATCACATGAAGAAACTGATTTGATATATAATAAGGTAGAGTATGTTATGAAGAGGATCAAAGAAGAAGGATATGTCCCTGACACAGAGTTTACACTTGTGGATGTAGAAGAAGAAGATAAAGAGAGTGCTTTATCTTATCATAGTGAGAAGCTAGCAATAGCTTATGGGCTCATGAAAACTCCACCATCCACCACATTAAGGGTAATTAAAAACCTCAGAGTATGTGGAGATTGCCATAATGCAATCAAGTATATATCTAATGTTTTTCAGCGAGAGATAGTTTTGAGGGATGCAAATCGATTCCATCATTTTAGGAGTGGGATATGTTCTTGTGGTGATTACTGGTGAAATGTTTTCCCCTTTATTATATCCCATTTTTTAAGCTGGCTTGTCCGAGTGCTATCAGATAACCTGGAATCAACTCTAATATTGGGTGATATGCAGAGGCGGAGCCATGTATTAGTGAATAGTGAGGGGTGCACTTGCACACCCTGAACTATTAAAAACTGCACATGCTACCCTGTATTTTTTGCATATTGAACTCTGAAAATTTTGTTTTGCACCTTTGACCTAGGACTCAATCCACACTCTCAGGTTTTCATCTCACACTTCTCTCTACCCTTCTAAATTCTATCATCTCATCTCTCGTTGCCGGCAGCAGCACTGCGCCGCACCTCCACTGTGCCACACCTGACACACACCCTGCTTCCCTCTCACTGTCACACGGTCCGCCCAGTTCCTTCTCTCTCTTGCGAGCGCGGCCCAATTTTCTTCCAGTCTCTCTGTTTGGTTCTGCGGGATCTTTCTGGTTCGGCCTCCACCACCCACCAACACCGCAGCAAAGTCCAAGCTTCCAACTCCTCTTTATTGGGCCTCCAACAGCAACATAACAGAAACAGGTAATTGAATTTCAAAATCTCCACTGTTGGGGTTTTTTAATTTGGGATTATTTTATGACTCAATTGTATTCAATTGGTTGATTCATTATGCAATTGGGACTATGATTAATATATTTGTGTTGTGAAATCATTATTAGGGTTTTTGATTTGTCTAAAAATTGGGAATTTGTGACAATCGTTAAAATTGGGAATTTTGTAATTGTTAGTTGCTGTGATGGATTTGGATCCTCTCAATTGTGAAAAAACCTTGAGTTATGTGGATGATCTCACCATTAAAGTGCATTTGACTCTACAACTTACATAAACCAAATCCTGCTGTGATACTCTTCCAAATCATTCTGTTAGTTGCTAATTATGAATCATTGTTGCTGTATTAGCTGCTGACTTTAGTGTAACTGTGAAACATTGTGGTGGATTTTGTCATTGTTGTTGTTAGTTGTCATTGTGGTGGATTTTTTCATTATGAATCTTTGTTGCTGTATTAGTTGCTGACTTTGTTGTTTGTTGTAACAGGAAACATATTTTTGATACAATTTATGGGACTAATCAAGAAAAATGATATGAATTTGTTTGTAAACCAGGAAAAATACTTCATGTAGATCATTATAGCATTGAATATATACACCTAAGTTGGAAGTTAAAACATGATCTTAATAAACTTGTGGAGTTTTTTCCGCACATATCTTTAAGCTGGAAGTTCATGGTTGGAATGGCCTTCAGTTTAAATCTCCTTTTTAGGAATTGGTCGAGCTTTGGTGGAGTTGTAGGCGCGGGCGGCATGCCTTTTGCTATTGCTACTGTTAAGAACCGGTATTGCCGACTCAACTATAATGATATAGTTTATCCCTAAAAAAATGTATTAAAAGTTTATCATTATAGTTTACGCCCCTGGTGATAAGAGGCATTTTTCAATTTGACGTGGTTACAAATTCACAAATCCATGCCATCATCGCAGGGGTGACCATTAAATCGAGATCGGACGGTGTGTAGCCTGTAAACTTGGCATAAATTTCGCAAACTTGAAATTGAAGCTGTCCAATTAAGATTGCATAGTAAGATCGCGTGACTATCTTGACAGAAGGACTTTGGGCACACATAATTTTCAAGATTGACTGTTGTGTTTGGTTGTGCATTATGGAAAATTGATTTTGGTTAAAAGTAATTCTGTCTAAATTTTGGTTATATTCGTATAAAAGTGAGTTAAATTATAAATTTGTGTGTGAAAATCAATTATAGAACCAAAAAGCTACAAATCCTAACTTCAAGTCTCTCAAAAAAAAAAAATCTTAACTTCAAGTATAACCAATTCTAAAGGCAGAATTGAACAAATTATATACCTCCAGAATCAATTCTGGTTCCTCTAGAAGTGCAACCAAACATACATGTAATTTGGCATCAACATGTTAGATATTTCATTGTTTGTCAATAGGGAACTCTAATATGGGTAGGCGTTACATCATGTATGGCTAATTGTAGCCGTTAGATTCATCTCAATCACGTATAAATATAAGCACTATACGATATGGATATGCGGATACCACTTCATTGTTTGCCACTTTGATGTTAATAAAAAAATTACATTAACATTCAAGTGGTGTCGTATCTTAAATTTAATAATTTGTTAATAAAAGATATTTCTTGTTTTTTTGTACCAAAAAAAATATTTGTGGTTTTTTTCACAAACAAATTTAACTTTTTTTATTCGTCAAAGTAGTCATAATACACATGTTGGAATATGATCAAAAGTTAGTGGATAGCATAAGACAATGTTGCTCTAGCTAGAAAGTGAACAACATTGTTGGCTTGCCGCCGAATAAAACTTATCCTAAAGTTTGATAAATAGCAAAATAATTTTGTACAAACATTTAAAATAGCACCAAATTCTAACCTGTGACTAAGCTTACTCGAGGTGCCGTCAACCACTAGCTTGATATCTGATCCTATCATCACTTGAGTAAAATTCAAATTCATAAACAATAAGAGTGCTTGTCTTAGGCTCCATACTTCCGCTTCTTGAGGTGTTGGTTACCTATTTGTTTACACGGTTTAAGCACAAATGAATTCACCTCTTTCGCTTCTAAGATACATATCGGCACAAAAACAATTTTTTTTCTTTAAAACTTGCTGCGTCCACATTGCTCTTAACTTTGTCTCTCCACCGATGTTTGTCCATTATTCTGACCTCATGTTTACTCCATCTTCTTCTGATCCTTCTGCATTTCTTCCTTTACACGGTTTAAATGCTCCATTCCGCACTATAAAATTTTACGCATTCATTGCGAGGGATCTATGTATCATCCAACAAATTATGTAGAGTTGCATTGATCATAGTGATGACATTTTTGTATTTTAGGTAGACATCTATTTTCAGCTATTGTGGGGGATGAAAACACTAGTGTTATGTTATGAGGAGAATTTATGGTGAGAATCTCTATTAATATTGATGGAACAATACAATATAAATACTAATTTTTTGAGTTTAAGTGTAAACTTTCCTAGTATGTAAGGGATTCCATTTCAATATTAGTGCTAAAAAATGCAATTTTCTAGTATAAAGTGGCAGCAATCCAGGTTATTATGGCTTCGAGAAGGGGATGCAAATTCAAAATATTTTCAAGCTATTTTGTCAGGAAGACGCCGTAAAAATGCAATTTCATCAATTCTAGTTGGTGATAATCTTGTCGAGGGTGTTTCTGATGTTAGGGAGGCGGTGTTCAATCATTTTCGAGATCATTTCCAGGCGCAAGATATCAGACGACCTCGGGTGGATAATCTTCACTTCCGTCGATTATCTGTCGCTAAAGGTACTTTGTTGACATGTCCGTTCAGTGAAGCCGAGGTAAAGGTTGCGGTGTGGGATTGTGATAGTTTCAAGAGTCCTAGACCGGATGGTATTCATTTTGGTTTTTTAAAAGAATTTTGGTCGGTGTTGAAGAGTGACACTGTGAGATTTATTGTAGAGTTTCATCGCAACGGTCATCTTTCTAAAGGAATAAATAGTACCTTCGTTGCTCTAATTCCTAAGATTGACAACCTTCAGTGTCTGAATGATTTTCGACCAATTGCTTTGGTGGGGTGTTTGTATAAAATTTTAGCGAAGGTCTTGGCTAACCGTTTGAGACAGGTTATAGGTACTGTTATTTCTGAGTCACAGTCAACCTTTGTTAAGGACAGACAAATTCTTGATGGCATCCTTATAACTAATGAGGTGGTTGATGAGGCCGTTAAGATGAAAAAAGACCTGTTATTAGTCAAAGTTGATTTTGAAAAGGCTTATGACTCCGTGAATTGGGGGTACTTGGATGATGTTATGGGAAGGATGGCTTTTCCAACTTTGTGGCGTAAGTGGATGAGGGAGTGTGTCAGTACGACAACTGCTTCGATATTGGTTAACGGTTGTCCTACGGAAGAGT
>Ga0228710_1003084_pt1 | contig 26531 bp, 19 predicted proteins | sample MedpolnodulmetaG_FD_177995 | JGI IMG/M metagenome (GOLD analysis project Ga0228710, IMG submission 177995) | Root nodule microbial communities from Medicago polymorpha collected in Santa Monica, California, United States - pink nodules | ecosystem: Host-associated > Plants > Roots > Nodule... | reverse complement strand
TTTATTTTTTTTTTTTTAACAAAAATTGACCCCCAAAACCCCTCCTTCCCCTCCAAACTCATAAAATGTATAATTTTTTCTTTTGGTTTTATCCTTCTTCTTACGATATTTAATTTTGCACAGCAATTAGTATTGTTCTAGAGAACATAAATACACTATCAGGTGTTCCCTAGACTTAGAAGTCCATCCAAATACGGCAAGGTACTAAAAATTACTTTACTTTCTTAATCACATGAAGACAATCAGTCCCTTTTCATGAACATTTCTTGTTGTTTTTGTAGCTCTTTCAATGAATTAGAGACATTAAAAATATTATTGTGCATTGATCAGATCTAAGATCCCATGAAGCATAGTGAGTTAACTTCTGCCACTGTTCCTCTCATTATTCCAATTCCACCAAATCTACTAAACAATACATGACAAAATTTCAAGCCGAGACATGTCATTAGTTTATGTAACCATTTTTTGCCTTGTGTTAGCAAACATTGATATGTACGTGATCATAGACATTGAACATGATTTCTGCTAACTTTCACGGTAAAGAAATGGACCAATTTGTCATAATATATATGGTGTATAGCATCAATATATGACAAAATCACAAGTCAAAATCAATTGAGCATCATATAACCAGCTTTATTTCAGACTACAATTTATGGCTTGGACTAGGAATTTTTGTTATCGTCGAAGTAAATATTAACACACAGCAAGAAATTGATGTTGATACTATATAATGAATTTTATTTGTTTTCTCAACAATTTAAGTTGGTACCTGTTTTGATTTTTTTTCTTCAAAAAGTAAGTTTTTAACTCTCAAAACAGGCATAAGTTTATGTTTCAATTACCTTTGGATTATCAAGACCATGCACGTTAAGATCATTGTGCGATCAACATGTGCAGTTAGCTATCGGAGGGATAGACCTAATCAACTAAGATAGTATAGACCCCGCACGTAAGGATCACCGTGCGATCAGCTGATGCAGCTTGACAACCGACTAGGTTAGAACGTTCCAATGGCCTCATCGCTTGTATAGTCTACTTAAAATAACTAAACACGACATGAATATTATTTAATATCCAACAAAGAAAATATGGGGGATTCAAAGAGTCATAATCATTGTTTCCTTTTCTACAACCAAAAATAGGTAACTTGCTTTGTTGCAAAAAGATAAAGATTGTAATCTCTAACCCTTATCTCTTTTATTTTATATCGTCAACCTAAAATAAGTAACGCAAGTTATTTAGACAAAACGACTGCTTGAGTCGCAATCTTTACATGAGTTTCATATTGATTCTAAAATATAAAGGACTTTAAGGAGTAGAAGAAAGTTGTTTAAGTCAAAGAACGATCCTAATCTAGAGCAGCTAGATCCAGATTTTACAGAGAGTTGTAACTCCAACAAAACCATCCTAGAGGAGGATTTTTCTGAAAAGATGGCTAACAATAACAATAACACAATTGATATGAAAAATGACAAGGATATATTCATAAGGGAGTATGATGTGTTTGATCCAAACTCACTTCATGCAAGCATAGTGAAACCAGATATCACTACTGTTCATTTTGAGTTCAAACCTATGATATTTCCAATGTTGCAAAATATTGGATTCTCTATAGCAGTCATTGATGAACCTCATCTACACTTGAAGAAGTTCATAGAAATAACATAAAATTCCAATATCCCAAGTGTAGCAGTGTCTCAAACTCATGTTGTTCCTATTTTCACTTAGTAAAACATCCAAAGCATGGTTAAACTCTTTATAGCCTAATTCTGTCACATCACTTATAAAGAACATGTTGAAAAGGTCTTAATGATGTACTTACCTCTTACCTTTAATGCAAGAAAGAGGAATAACATAAACTTTTTTAAGCAAATTAAACTAATGAAGAAACTTTGTTTGAATCTTGGAAAAGGTTTAAGGAGTTGTTGAGAAGGTGTCCACGTCATAGGATACTTATTTGTATCCAAATGAAAACCTTTTACAATGGACTTGTACCCTTAACAAGACTAATGTTAGATGCATCTTTTGGAAGACCTTTGTTGAGTAAGTCTTACAAGGAATATTAAGATCTAGTAGAGATTATAGCTTCAAATAGCTACAAGTGGTCAACTGAGTGAATGCAAACTCAAGGCAAAGCACTGGATTGAGTTGATCAGTCTGAACTATATACGAAATTTAAAATAAACATCGGAACCAAAACGGTTCTACCACATTTATTGAATTCTAATGACACAATGCACGATCTGAATTGACTTGCTCTGATACCAAATGTAATGCCCACACTAAGCTGCCTAGAATATTTAGTCGGGTGTTAAACATAAAAGACTGGATAAATTAAAATTACAAATAAAATTACAACTGAATTAATTATATCATTGCACAGTCTCATACATCTGATGAAAAGTACTAACTAGCGAATACAAACCATAAGTTGTATCTAAATACAAATGCACTAACTGGTGAGTACAAAATGTGAAATCCTTATCTAAGTAATAGTACACTAACTAATGAGTATATGATACATAAGGAAATACAATTGATAGCCTAATATGAGTCATTCATACATAATCATCCAACTTTGCTTGCCCTTGCCACGATGAACTTGCTTATCTGAAATAAAATAAAGGGATTAGGGTGAGACAAGATGTCTCAGTGAGTTCCACCTATCCTAGGCTATAGGCAATCTCAGGGAACCTAAGATTGCCAGACGTATGTACATAGACCTAATTTAGGATTTACTTTACAAAGAGAGAAATTTTGTACCCAAGTTTCAAGATATTTTACATTGAAGAAAACACCTCAACAGGCAACGAAATAAGGCATTTCAGCATCAAATTTGCACCGAAGCACCTAGGTGCACAGCTTCCAAAAATGTGTCAAAAGTGCCCAAGTGCATGCAGTGGGGCGCCTGACACCCTGATGTGCAAGGCAAATACGCCTAGTGCATGCCCTCGGGCACCTAGCGCTCATGACTTACGAAAAAAGTTACATTTTGTGACTTTTTCGCTCCTTAAAGCCCATGATTTTAGCTCAAGTTAGCTGAAAACTTTTCCTATAAATATCAATCTTCCTCATTCACAATTTCTCGTTCAAAGATGGAACAGTTCAAGAGGAAGGTTATTCTAGGAGCCAAGGAGGAGTTTTGTCTTCTCCTATTTTTTCTAGGGTGTGTTTTTATCTTTTATTATTTTTGTCGTAGTTATCATGTGTAACTAGATATCTATAGGTTAGGGTTCTAAGATAAACATTTGTTTACGTTTGTTGGATAATTATTTAATTTAATGTTATTTATATTTTAGTTTATTTTCTGTTCGATATTAAGTTTTATTTAGGATTTATTTATTTCGGGAAGGTGCAACCCTAAACTGACCTTTTTAGAAAAGAACTAAAGTTTTGGAGACGGCTCACAGAACTAAAATAATGATATTTGTTCATTCAAATTGGTAGGATATATAAATTGATCAAGAACAACACGAAAATGGATGAATCTGTGATTAATCTCATAACATTCAAGCTAAGAACTTTTTATTAAAACTCATAAATGACACAATTATTACATAGCTTTTTAAATATGGCAGCCAACTATTGATTTGAACATTTTTATTTGTAATATACTCTTAGAACATTGGAGCCAATTGTTCCATGGATGTTTTTGCAAAAGACATTAGCCTCTTTTTTTATCTTGAGAAGATAAAATGTAAACTTGATCCAATACAATATTGGAACAACTTATGCAATTCAGATTGATAGCTAAGTCACCAACATAACTTCCATTAAATCCACGATATGTCACATTAGTCACTTGCACAGATGATTCCTAGTAATTTCCACAAAATTCAAAACATAACTAAGTATGATATATTATTATATCAAATAGAATGACACATGTTTGGTCCCGTGAGCATAACTCAGTTGGTAGGACAATGCATTATTATATGTAGGGGTCGGGGTTCGAACCTCGGACACCTCACTTATTCACCTTATAAGGTGAATTCTAACCACTAGGCTATCTGACAAAAAAAAAAAAAAGATACATGTTTGAAATGAAGAGATAGATATGAATTTATAGTAAAATGTTTACCTTTTCCACTTTAATGTCATAGTGTTGGGTTCTTTTTTTAAGTCTGTAGAATTGGTTTATAATTATTGGATTCTTAACATCTGAAAGTTGGATTTGCTCAAAAGTTATTTTTCTTGCATAACCCGATCCACCCTGCAAATAGAAAATCTTGACGTGAAAAATAATTACTATATAATTTGAAACCTTGGTATTAGAACTTTAAACCATGTTGTTATAGACGAGAGATCTAGAGCATATGTTTATTCCAAACTTGTATTTTCCAAGTGGAGAAATGTTATGATGACAGTTATTTTGGTTGTCCAACACCATATAAGTGTATTGTATAAGTACTATTTCATTTTTTTAATTAGTTATTTCTCTTTCTCTTGTAGTCACATCAATAGTTATAAATTATATATTTTTATATTAGCTGTCAAATATTTTTTGTTTTTTGGGTATTCAATTAACATTGCTCCCTTAAGTGTGTGACTGAAAATGAATATCTCCCTATAATTTGATTTGATCTTAATTAACTTAATTGTAATATTTATTTTAAACTATTTTGCAAAAGAATAAATAGTATTTTGTTATTTATTTTTAAATTGAAAACCAAAATGGAAAAGACTGGTTTGTTTGAATTATTTTGTAAGTGTTTTATAACCCTGATTTATCCTTTATTAAGTATATTTCATTTCAAGTTTTTTTAATATAATTTATATGAATGAGTCAATGTGTTGATGTATGTAATAGTGTGTGTGTCTATATATATTACTAGTATCAAATTTACATAATTAAATTATTTGAGATGAAGAAAATAGTGGAAAAAGTTTAGTTACTCACAGGAAATGTCTTGATTCTAGCTCCATTTGTAGTGTTAGTGAAGCTACAATTGTGTACATAAACTTCTTCAACTGTCTGATAAGAATCATTTATACCAAGGCTGCCAATGCTGCTTAATTCACACATTTTATTAGATTTCTCAAATATTGAAATAATAATACTCTATCAAGGAAACATGAGTAATAAAATTAACTGGAATAAACTACAATTCACTTACAAGTTTAAAGAAAATAAAATACAAATTATAGAAAATAACCTTATCCCATGACCTGGTCCACAAGCAACACGAGTAGCATTGATGTAAGAGGAGCCTTCTTTGACGGCAATACAATCATCACCTATTTATACGAAAGTCAACTCATTTTATAATTTCACACATATTACTGTCATTATCTTAAGAGTGCATATATGTTTCTTTAGAGGATTTTAAGAGCTTTGATCATTGTATAAAAATCCCATTTTAACTAATGTTTAGTTGTAAATATTTCATTTTTATTCATTATCATAGTAAAAATATTTTAAACTTGAATCTAATCATATTTTGTCATAACTGATGTGTATTTCTAAACTCATATTTTGTCATCTTTGATTACCTGACTGAATATTGGAGTCTTCTATCGATATATTCTTGGAAGTAGAAATATCAAATCCATCGGTGTTGGGGCTATAAGAAGGAGATTGAATATCTATATTGGAGAATTTCGCACCATTGCAATCCGTTAAGGTTATATGTGCTTTCGGGCTATTAGTAATCTTCAAGTTATTAACACTAAGATCATTGCAGGAAAAGAAAGACAAGATCTGTACCATTATATCAACATGAAATTAATATGATAGACAATCATTTAAAATTTATACTTTGGACATAATAATTGGAGAAAATAAATTAATATGATATACAATCGTTAGTAACTTGAAGACCACTCGGACCCAATTAGTTAGTTTAAAGTGAGAGAGTGCATGAAACAAATATCTTGATGACTACAAGATTATTGAATTAACCCAAGAGCACTTGATAAGAAGATAAGAGATAGAATTCAGCTTAACTACAGACCATGGTTCGAACCTAGCTCTAGAAAGATAACAATGATAAATTCTCTCGAAACATATATTTACCACTCATTATGGTCTCCTTTGAAGGAATTGATCTCTACAGTTACCCGCATATAATACTCATTCACACAAAATAAAAACATTATTAAATTAAAGTTTTTTTCTTAAAAAAAGTATTTTTAGCACAAGATGCAGAATAATCATACCCTAGGTCGAGAGCAACTCTCACATGGCCACCATGTAGAACCGTTGCCGTCGATTCTTCCTCCGCCTGTGCCATCAATTGTGAGACCGTTTACATGTTCGATCTTAATCCAATGTTGATCATCTTTCAATGCTTCCTTAGAAGGTGCAACGATTTTCCCTTGAACCTACAATATGCATGAGTGCAAAATAAATAAATAAATCAAATATGTCCATATAGAACTGTTGGTATAATGCATGATTACCAATCCTTAAAAAAATAGAGATGGTTGGAATACGTATCCCCATAAACTCCTTTTTCTTAATATCTTTTTCTCTATTAAAAAAAGTGGTATAACTATTTATATCTAAAGTTTCAAATAAAGTTTTTCCGACCGTAGTTTTTTTTTTACGGTCAAAAAAGAACTTCAAACAGAAAAATACTTTGGGAAATTGGAAAGGAATTATTGAAAGTGGGTGCTACTTCTTTTGACCCCTTTACATTTACACACTATAAATTTTGACAAAAAAAAGGTACATGTGTCTTTAAACTTTTTCAAATTAAATCATAACAAAAAATATGTTTTATTTTAAAAATGCACGTACGTTTATCCCCCCAAAAAAACAATGAACATTAGTTACATGACCAAAAAAAATTGGACATTAGCTATACACATACAACTATACCTTAATGTGAATACTTGTAGAGTTGCAAGGACCGTTGAATATTAAGTTCGTCACCAAGAATATTTTTTTGGGTGGTATAACTAGTGTTGCTTCTTCTTTAGCTGCACATGTACTTTTCCATGCACTTAAAAATGCCTACAATCAATTAAAATTTAAAAACAATATGCTTAAGAGTCACTCAAATTATAGGAGATTAAAATTTCTCATGAAGTATATAGATATTAAAACTAAATTAAGTATAAAAGAGAAAGACAAGTATATACATCTGTATCATTGGATTTGCCATCACCACGAGCACCATAATCCATCAAATTAAATGTATTATTTTTTGTTTCAACTAGATTCCACCTCTGACATAGACAGGGTGAAAAATAACCAAGAATCAAAACAAAAGTGATTAGGACTTGCATGTTTGACACAAAAGTGAAACTGAATACCATAATGAAATGAGAGTTGCTATGGTGATTCACTGATTTGTGAGTAGTGGTGTAGGGTTTAAATAGAAAGGTACATGGAAAGGTTTGGGATATATTTATATTTAGGAAAAGAAAAGAAAAAAAGTACACATGCGAAGTCTTGAAAATATTAATTTTGTTGGTCAAAAAAATAATATTAACTTTATTTTGATAGAACAGAATCTTTGAATTTTTTTTTTATGGGTGAATCTTTGAAATATTATTATTTCCAATAGAAAGAGTATAATATATTAAATGACTAGTTTACATCTTAGAATAAGTCGGCCTTTATTCAATCACAATCTCTTCAACATTTTCTATAACATTTTAATATTCACATGCAATTACGGACATTAATCATAAAAATCACATAAACGACAAAGTTCTCTCCTGGAGACCATTAATTGAAGTAGAAAACTTGAATCATGTCATAATATTTGTGGATAATTTATTAGACTTTTAATGCAACTTTAGTTCATATACATCGTTAATGTAAAAAATATATACATTGTCAATCAATTGTAAAATTGTTATATTAGAAACGTTTGACTTTTCTTTAACTAAAGATTACAAGGGGTACTCTAGTCTAACCCATATACAAAACAACAAGTTTAGATGTTTACTTGAAACGAATTAGTGATACAACTATACCCCTTATTCCTACCCTCTTTCAAAACAAACCATTCTCAAGAGCTTAATTTTACATGTTTTTTTTTTGTCAAGTATACTCTTTCTACCATCTCCATACATGTCACCTCTTTTCTGTAAAAAAATGAGTCACATAAATAAATGGTTGTGACGTGCCGAGTCGATGGTAAATGAAAATTAAACTCTTATGTAGTCATTTTACAATAGTAATAAAGGGATATTTTTGATTACACGAAAAACAAAAAGGGCTATATATTTTGATTTATTTTCTGTTATATCATAATTCTTTTTTCAATAGTGACATATATATTTTTTCTGTAGTGACTTATATTGTAGGACTAGGATGGATGAATATTTTTTTGCATTTCTGCAAATAACATTTTTATTCAATGTATCTTTATTAAACTTATATGTTTTTGGCTCATATAAACATATTGTTTTTTATTTTGAGTCCTTACAAATATAATTTTTCTTTTAAGCTCTTGTTTTGTTTTACCAAAAAGTCCTTACAAATGTACATCTTTTAAGCCCCTTTTTGGTTTTACCTCTTGGAAATATTCTCTGCAGACTACATTATATCAAACCAAGTAATTTGATTTATAGCATTTTGATTCCTGATTGTAATAATTGTTGGTTAGATTTTAGATGCTTCTCGATCGAACTTTAGATTTCTAAAGCTCATTTACCTTATAAATCGAAAGATTAACACCAAAAAGACCACATTATATAAAAAAGTAACGAACCATAATTTGGTCATTAAAATCGTTTGGATAATTTGGTATTCGAAATTTGAAAAATGTCATATTAGTTTGAATTTTAATATTGTCAAACAATCCATAAAACGTTGTGCTAATAAGTAGTCAAACTTTCAACATCTTTTGCATGGAAAACATGGGAGGATATTGGGGAAGCTAAGGTACTCAGGGTTGTTTTTGAGAGGGTGCAAACAGCTCTACTAAGTTGGGCCTCCAAATTTTGGGGCCTAAAACTTCTTTTTTTGTATACTGCATACAAAAACATACTACCTCCGTTCCTTTTTAATTGTCACATTTTGACATTTTATATGAACCAATACAGTCAATGATTGTTACTACTTTTGATGCAATAAGTTATACTTTTATTATTATGACCTTATTCACTTAAAACAATTGTTTCCTAACAAAAAAAATTCTCCAAAAGAGACACTTAAAAAAGAACGGAGAGAGTAATATATAGAAATAGCGCGATAAAGATTTCACAATTGTTTTCTTGTCCTAACGGTATAATCGTGCGTTTGCCATGCACGGTCCAGTGTTAACACCCAGGATTCCCTTTTTCTTTTAAATTTTCCTTTTCTTTTTTTTTCCTTTTCTTTTTTTGATTAAATTTTCTTTTCCTTTTCTTCTTCTTTCTTCTTTGATTGATTTTTCTTTTCCTTTTCTTAGTTTTTCCTTTTCCCAGGAATTCATTTTCGAAAATCAAATAGCCAAACTGAAAGTAGTGGCTAATCCTCTACACAGATGCCTGTGTTGGATAAGGATCTTGAATTACTTGAACATCTTTTGATTACTAAGAACAAGGATAATGAGGCTCCTTTTACTCCATATTACACGAAGAATCATAGGAAGAAATTGCACCAGACTACTAGAATTCATTCATATAACACTCGCTCCAAAGCTGAACTCAAGGGTGGTTGAGCAACACATTTTTCCCTCAAGGGTGTTTCTTTGTATATCATTGGTTGTCAGAAGTTATTCTGAAAACATTTGTTTAAATAACATACCTCAAATTTTATAGACATCTAATATTCATTCTACACTTTTAGAGAGAAATGAATAGACAGATTGATGTCATAGATATGATATGTTAATAGTTTAATGGGAATATCGATATCGATGAATATATTCTCTCTGTTTTTTACTCTCATTTTTCTCATGTTTTCAATATCAACCCTTAAATTAGGAGAATCCTAAACAGCCCCCCAAGGGCGTTGGTTAAGAAACCAAAAGAAGTTAGTTTTTATTAAAAGATGATGTAATTATTACTTGATCAAAAGTAACAACTTATATTTCTAAACAAACAAAAAAAATTGAATTCTTTTTCGTAAGATGATGGGAATTTCAATGAACCTTCATATCACATAAAAAGATCAATTCTCGAGATGTAGAGCAGAAATAAGATGTTGAACTAATGTATGAAAATTAAAAATATATAAATATCATTGTTGGTCGAAAAACACAAACGACGAAATAATCTTTTATCTTCCTTTAGTCATAAAGAAATTGTTGAAGGACACAATATAAATCTATTTTTTAACTTATTATTTTTGTTAGGAAAAGTAATTAAATGAGTTTTAAATATTTAGAAGAAAATTATTTTGGTCAAAATACGTTACGCTATATTTTCCACTTTTATTATAATAGCAAGCAACTTTCTCAAAACAAAAAAAAAATTATAATAGCAAAGTATTTACAAACTACTGGTCACTCCATTCAACTCAACACAAAAAAAATAGTTACATGCTAATAAAAAAAACATAATATCACGAAAAAATAATTAATATGAGCCTTAATGTGATTAAGATTAGGGTGGTCAATGAAAACCACATTTTGCTTTGAACGATCGGATTTCAATGTCAAGACGGCAACTAATGCAATTGTCTTCAGTGCAAAAGTCATCTTCAGAAAATGTGGCCCAAACACCTTTACGCAACGTGACTCCTTTGCATGTACCATTTGATTTGCAAATCAAATTGAACTTAAAACCAGTTGGCCATGGCCTTGGAGTTGTTATCCATCCTCTAGTCTCTATGTCATGGACTAGCTTTCTGCATTTTAAAAGACGTTGTTTGTTCCATAACTCGGTCAACAAATGAATGCCTTCATCAAAGGTGCTTTCATCCTCTTTGAACACCATTAGCAATGTCAATGCATAGGTTGCTGCACAATGTCCTTGTGATGTTGCAATTGTCAAATATTTAGTTGCAGCTAAAATATTTGGTATAGGGCAAAATATTTCTTGACAACCAATGTGAAAATGGTAGTCGGGATTGAGACTATGGCATACCCTATTTAGAAAACGCTCCTTCCCTTCACTGGTTTTCCAAGGGACTAGGGAAACTTTGTGCAAAGAAACATTCTTGTACACGAAGGTATCCTCCGCAACCGATTTCAAATATTTACAAACCAACATAATATTGAATAGGTCTTGCACACTCGTGGATGCCAATATCTTATTATAACAATTAGGACGTCGTTTGATAAATTTTCCATTTTTTAGACTTAGGTAAAATGCTAAGTTTATAGAAGATGGGGAGAAAATAGGTTACTATTACTTGAGGAGAATGGAAGATATAGAAATCAAAATGATGTGATTGTCAAACACAAGGCTAAAAAAATCCTCCAAACATGGGTGTGTCTACGATTGTTTTGAACTAAGTCGGGTAATGAAAGTGATTTGTGTTCTTTTCTGATGCCTTGTCTTGATTTTGGTAGTTTATGAGCATGGAAGAAAAATCAATGGAGAACCTGTTACAACACAAGTCAATAAAGAAAAATAGGTAAGAATACATGATACAAAGATAAGAATTACATGATCTCCTTTTACTTTATGAATTGAGAACAACTACACGTGCTTAAAAAGGTAGAGAAGGTTTTTTTTTCTTTTCTTTCTTTCTTTCTAATGGAAACAAGATAGAGAAAGTTATTTGGGTATAAATAATAAATAGAAAGGTGAAACTAAAAATCAAAATTGATTTTTTCTTTTCTATTTCATTTTAATATAAGAGTATAATAAATAAAAATGATAATATCAAATTATATATATAATAAATCATATCATATATATAATAACATAATATAAATCAAGCAATCAAAACAAAGTGGGTGACAATTATAAACACAAGCAAAAGATAGAACAACAAGAGAGAGAGAGAATATAGGAAAATTTGTTTACTTAGTTCGAATTCAATACTGACCTACTTTGGTTGATAGCAGTTTTCTGTTCCACTATAATGATGAGTAACTTTACAAAAGATTTCAAAAGGGTTACAAGAATTAGTCTTCAAACTTCATTCTATTCAAAGTCTCGAATCTCTTCCCTTGACCAAGAGACTCAATCATAATAGTGTTTCTCCAAGGTGAATCAATCTCAACCCTAGTGTTTGTTGCCAAGAGAAAAGTTTTATGAACCTAGCTAGTTTTATTGTTGGCTTCTAATCCTTGTTTTTCTACTCTCCCTCTCTCCCAACTTCATTTGATACATCTACTTCATTTGATACATCTGAATTTATAGAGAAATATAACTCGTAAATTTGAAACGAATATCACGTCCAAAATAGGTTTTTTTCTCCTTCAACGCAAAATATATTTGCATCAAATATTCCCTTTAAAAATACATTTGCATCAAATCTTCCTTCATACGGTACAAAAATATATTTACTAATCATAAATAAGATTTTCAGCAACAATCTTCTTTGTCCATCAAATTTTGAGTCAATTTCAACATATATTAATCTAACAATTAATTTGTAATTACAAAACATAATAATTTTTTTTTTTTATGGTAGCTGAGATTTGAACCCCAAACCATGCATATATTATACATTGTTCATTCCAACTGAGTTAAGCTCACGAGGAAAAAAAAATAATATGATAACAAACAAATGCATACACTTCTCTCAAAAAATAATAAATAAATAAGTTACTATGTTATCCCAAACCGTTGATTTTATATCTTAAAAATATAATGCATTTGAAACATTTTCTTTAAGTATGAAAACATACATTATTGTTGTTTTTATATACATCAATCACAACAATATTGTGGCTGTTTTGGTATTCATGTGATCAATACGAACTCCAACAAATGTTAATGTACTACTAACCAGCTTTTTTCATTATTTCATGTGCTCTGTTTTTGGTACAAGTTTCTTGTCCTTTAATTTTGTCAATTATATAAAATTGATAATAAAGAAAAGTACGTTTGGCATAGCTGAGCAAAATTAGTCTACAGAAAGAATTAATTTTAACTTATACTAATGAAAATGTTACTCTATTGGTGTTGATGAGTATGACTCTACCAAAAGGTTGTGATGCAGAATATGATTACTAGTCTTCTTGCTTGAAAATTATTGTTGACACCTCTAAACCTTTTTGGAAGGGTTATGCTGTGAAAAAAGCTACAATATGGGTCAATCAGGCATTCATTGGTCCATGATGATAATTTATTGGCCATTACTTTTCCCACTCTATGAGTTTTTCGTGCGCCCTATTCAGATTCTAAAATCCAAAATATCTCAAAGTGTTTCTGGGGGTTTTTATGAGGTGTTTATGCCGTTCGGATTTTATAATTCAAACTGCATAGGACATACAAGAAACTCATAGGGTGGGAAAAGAAGCAGTCTAATTTATTTGACAAGATCCTTTCCACCAAAAACTTGTAAATTAAGTTCAGCTGTTTTTTTTTTTTTTTTTACCTCAGTCACTGGTTCCAAATAGCACGAGACAAAATGCTTCTGTAGGAAAGGCTGGTAAGCATAATAAAACTACACTACAGTTTTCCACAGCAATTATACATACATCTCCACCAATAGTACTTAACACCAAAATAAACAAAGACATGATAAATAGCTCCCAGGATTATACAATCACTGCCAAAAACTCCATGCCAAATTCAAACATTGTCACTGTCAGCAGGTAGAATTCCATTTACAGCATGCTATCTGTGAGGGCAGGTAATCTGCGGTAGAAGTTAACCGGTGCTGCTGGTACCTTACTCCGGAACATAGGGTGTCTCATAAAGTAAAATCCACCTAGAAGAATAGGCATCTGGAAGGGTGTCATATACAACACAATAGCAGACACAAAGCAAAATGCCATGAACATGCTACTAGCACGTGGATCGCGCCAGCTCACAAGTGCTTGCACTCTCTCTCCTTGAGTAGCTAAATCTCCAACAACACTTTGAACCCTTCCAGCCACACTTCTTAACCGGTCATACCTCCATCGCACAACATCAGGGTTCTTTGTGGAAGGAAATGTGTCGAATTCCTCGTCAAGCTCATCGGGGGTCACTCCGTCTGTGTAAGAGAGTCTGGTGTTCATGTGAGGAGGGCATCTCGGGCGGAACCTCCAGTTCCACATCCCAATAACAAACACGTATAGAAACATAGTTGGCATAATAAGTTCAGGGAAAAACACAAGCATCACAAAAAGAATGTGCACAAGTACAGTTGTAATAGGATGCTTCCAGGTGGAAACTTCCCCTAACCATCGCCCTACTGAAAGAAAACCCGAAAAAACTGTCATCAGACGGTAGAAGTTTGCCTTGCTACGTCTCATGCTCCAAAGATGCGAATGTGTGTCAGACATGTACTCAACTACCTCCTTTCTAAGCGGGGGTTCCGCCCTACTAAGGCGAGAAGCAACAACATTTACAGCCTGCTGCCGCAACATTTCTTGTTCAATAATGTTGAGTGGCCTTTTGTAGTGCATTTTCGGTAAATGAGGCTTAAAATACAATTGCATCAAGTCAACCATTGAGTAACAAGAAAATCTAATGGCCAAGTGAAGTTCACCCATTTTTTTGACACCTGAAGGATGAAGCATCAGTAAAGGGTAAGAGTTTGTGTAAACACGTCCGGTTTCAAGGGTTGAGATTCGGACCCGAACTTTACCGATTAGCAAATCTTTGTTATCTGGACCATTAACCTGACCATTATCAAACACCCCGACAGTGAGAACTGTAGCTGGATCAAAAACTTCCCATGTGTATTGCTCATTGTATTTTGGATCTAGAGTATTACTAAGAGTTCGAGTACGGACCCATTTTCGCCCATATTTTGCCACACAGTATGCATCTGATGTTCCTCTTCCATCCCTGGCTTTCATCGGATGAAGTCCATCAACATTTAGAATGCCAAGTTCTAAGACGCCAATCGGCTTCTTCCACAGCTGCCTTGATGTCGGTCTAAGATCACTACTATGATAAGTTGACTCATCGAAAACATGGTACCCACCATCAAGACAGACACTAAGGTGAATTCTACTAGAAAACACATCATTCATCTTCCCTTGTTCCCCATCCATTGCAGAGGACATGGATTGTTCAAGGTTATACCACCTAGTACGGATAATTCTATCATCAGCACGCTTATCTACTTTGGTCAAAGGAATAACAACCGCCCCAATTGTCTCATCCTTATTTGGACCAATACGGTTTTCTATGGAAAGAATCAAAGGTTCATCGAAGGGTTCAGCAGCAACAAACATCAGCTCCTGATCCCAACGCATGTTTTTGGTCCTTGATTGAACAGGTTTTGTCTTCAAAATCTGGTTACCAGTCTGCACCTTAACATAAGCATCTGAGATTTGAGATTTCTCCGACAGAATTAAGTCTTGTGCCTCGATCACTCTAACCCGTACATACCATAATCTTGGTGAATGGTAAACTTTTGATCGCATCTGATGATGAGAAACTGAAGAGTTTCCTCCAGGAAAGAGTGTATCAGAATGCCAAGCATCAGGAAAGGCTTCATCGGCTTGCGTACCAAACCATACAGCAAGCATCAACTCCCCTTTTTTCTTTTTCCCGCTCTTTTCAATCTGATACCATTCCGGAGCCAACGGACTATCTGGTGGAACACGTGTAGGAACATCATGGAGAACAAACCTCACAGTACCAACAGTTTCATCTAGTAATGTACCTTTGTCTTTGACCTCAACTTCAAGCGTAGTTGACTGCAGATTGTCTCTTGAAAAGGCAAACACCTCATTCCATTCAGGTTCCTGATTTTTCTCTAAATGCTTTGTAGTTCCTTTGAAATTTCCAGCTTTTACCTCAACATATGGATTAAGGCTCCCGGTCTTTGATGGAAGGTCGCGAGCTCTTGTGACTCGTACAAAAAGGTAACGCATCGGTTCAACAAGATCATAGGTGCTGGATGGCTTGTTCCCACGAATAACTCGCCCGCCAATTACTTGTCCCCCTCCAAGAGAAGGGCTTGTCTCTTTGAGCGCATAATCAATTGGAGACAAAGAATCTGCATATGCATGCATGATTTTCTGAGGAGGCGCAAATTTCATCCCATGCTTCACATGGTCCACATCCATCTTTGCAGCTACTGGAGGAGAAGATTTATGTTCTTCTTGACTAGAACCAGGAATGCTATGAAATGAGTGCTTCGGCACATTTTTCTTACGAGAAAACATGTTCAGGAATGAATCTGTCAATGATACCAGTGGTTGATCTTTGTTTGAGTGCTGATCTGAATCCATAGAGGGTTTCTGATCAGGGAGAACATTGGTGGATGTGGATCTTATAGAAGGGTCTTCGGTGACAAATACCTTCAAACCAAGCTCTCCTTTTACGCGAGAAAAGGTGATTTTCTTTTCCAGAGGGTAGTGCAATACAACAGCATCAGAAAGTGGCACAAATGAGGTTTCCGTGAGACGGACCTTACCAAGAAAGACTTTGGGATTATTGTTTTTGCTATTGTAGTGGTAGACACAGGCATCAAGTGCGAGGCTTGGTAATTTGCTTGGATCAGCAATGGTGAAGTAAAATTTCTCGTTCCAAACAGGATTCAGATCTTTTTCTTTAGTAGTTGTCCGAAACTTCTGATCATCAAAATGAAGTTCGACAAAAGCACTAGCCGAGCCTTCCCCATCTTTGGGCATAAGGTCATGAGCACCAACAACTTCAACACCTAGCTTGAGATTGCTCATTGCTAATAACCAGCTTCAGGGAAGACTTAGATAGAGAGACACTATACCTGAAAAGAAAGAAATACATAGGATTCATGATTGCTAGTCTCAGATACAAATTTCCGATATATATCTAAGTTAAATACATTGGCAGCATTATATGAGTACCAATAATTGAAAAGAGAGCAATGTTATTGTAGCAAGTAAAGGTTTTCGGTTGCACCATATGCTTAAATGATTTTTCAAATACATATCACTATATGAAAACTAAACCCTGAATCAGAAAGAGTTTTGCTTGAAATTTGTCAACAAATAGCATACCCTTAATCCAGCAACTTGTTTATGTTTTTCAATAATATACAGAGAAGCATTCCAGCAATAATATAGTGATTCCATGACACATCTAAACATCAAAATCCTAATTTGTGGGCAGACAAATTCTCTTTAATATACAAAAGGCAACAACACACCAGTTGGATAGCATAACCGACTATAACATTACTACATTGACCACACCACACACGAATATCCAATTAAAAAATGTGTAAGTTCCTCAGCAAATTAACATTACTTAGCAAATGTTCCAAGTAAAATTTATCAAGAAAAGCATGAAATGTTCTAAGTAGCATTATTTTCCAATAGACAAAATCTATGAAACGCCGACACAGACACCAGACACAACTCTAGTATAATTTAAGAAAGGGTAAAAGGAGATAGACATTTTATCATAGAAAGGAAGTAATTCTTAAAGATCAAACAAGAAAGAGTAAGATTATAAAAGTTTCAACCTACCACTACCTCAAAAGTCAAAATGAACCTTGCTTTTATTTTACGCAAATAAGATAAAAATAAATAAAAAATAAAAAAGTATTTTATTTTACAAAAGAATACAGAATCACAAAAGAATAAAATGCATGATCTCCTTATTATAAAGTACATAAGATCATGTGATAAGGATCTTCAGAGACTAAGAATAAAAAAGAAATCTATCACACAAAAAAAAAGATTCTTTATTCACATTCATATTCCTCTAATATTAAAAAAAAAGTGTTTTCAGCTGAAACAACATGTTTTCATATGAGATAAATAATTGTCCAATTTTATTTAAAATTAAGTGGTTATTTTTATTTACCCAGAGAAGAAAAGCAACTTTTTTGTGAAGAAACTTCACCTAAATTTTCTATTAAATGTTTCCGGAAAAAGGGGGAAAACACACATACACATAAAAGACCAAAATTTTTGGTTCTAAAAGAGAAAACATCGAATCCTAGTAGCAGATTTAGACAAGAAATTTATGCTTTTTAAGGGTAAAAATTAGTTAAAAACCCACAAAAAGAAAACCCTTATCATACAAAATCCAACACCTATTACCAGGAAAAAAATAACAAAATGAAGAACAAGAAGAAATAAAGGAAAGCAAACCTGAGATTTTGAGCTTTAAAGACCGAAACTTCAGTTAGAGAGAGAGAGAGAGAGAGAGAGAGAGAGAGAGAGAGAGAGGTGAGTAACAGATAAATGGGGGTTAGAGATAAAAAGGATGGGGAAATGGAGTTTCTGAGAAAGTACAAAAATGTGAATTGAAAGTGGTATGCTTACATTGACTGAGGTTGAAGTCGTGAAAAATGTGGTTTTGGTTCGGATTGGTCCCTAGTTGTAATGTCACAACAATGTCTTGTCGTGTCCCACAAAAGGTTGGTACCACAATTAGTTTAGTATTTCGTATTATTTTAAATTATCTTATATTTCTTATAATATATTGATATGGTCACTTCCGCAACACATTTTAAATAAAATGAATCACAATGATATATCTCATTTATTTTGTGTTAACCCTCTGGTTCTCATGAGAAAGGAGTCATGGTAATCTGGTGTCCGATTAGGAGGTAAGTAGAGTTTGATCAAGATTTGTTTCATTCAAGAACTAGACTCGGGTTCTCTTTAACAATTTATCTTTTGATGTGGCTCGTTAACCACTTGAACTCATTTGTTTGTTTTGTCAATTGTCGTTTTTGTGTGTCCATGGAAATATACTTTTCATTTTCAAATTCTCTTTTTGAAATACATTGATTTACTTTTGACTTTTTACCTTATACCCTGAAGACACGAGTTTACATTTTCAATATTTTAATTTTGTGTCAATGTCTATATTTATTTGTATACCATTTGTTTTTTTTAAAATATTTATTCAAATAATATACCTCAAATTTTATAGACATAGAATACTTATTATACATTTAAGAGAGAAAGCAATAGATAGAGTGATGTCATATAAACAATAGTATGTTGGTACTGTGATTGGGAATAAAGATAGGAATGGATTCTCTCGATTCTTTTTCCCTCATTTTTCCTCGTCACTTTCAATCTCAACCTTTGAACCTCATTTTTCTTATATTCTACTTACTTCTTTATATCAAATAAAAAGATCAATTTATGAGATATAAAGCATAAATAAGATGTTTAATTAGTATATGAAAATTGAAAACGTATAAATATTATTGTTGGCCAAAACACAATCGATGAGACAATCTTCTATCTTCCTTCTTTGAAAAAAAATTATTTTATCTTCCTTAAGTCATAAAGACATTGTTGAATGACACAATATAAATTAATTTTTTTACTTATTGTTTTTGTTAGGAAAAGAAATTAAATGGTATTTTTGTTAGGAAAAGCAGTTAAATGGGTTTTGAACAATTAAAAGAAAATTGTTTTGGTCAAAATATGTTATACTATGCTTTTCATTTTGAAAATTGCTTTTCAGACATCAATAACTTCCTAATAACACATGGAAAATACTAAATTGCCACCAGCGGTAGTTAACTACCACTGACATATCTGGCAGCAGTTAACTACCGCTGGCTTCAGCTGCAGTTAACTACAGCTGGCTTTGTTACACTTAAGTGCCGTTTCAGTTGTGATTTTACATGTTTCGGTCGAAAAATCAAAATAAATCGAAGCTTATTTGAAATTCTACGAAACTTTACAGACCCTCTATATGAATTTTATAGAGTTGTCTGCAAAAAACCAGCTCAAAATTCAATTTCTGGGTCGACATTTTTGATGTTTTGGTTTCTTTAGTTTTTGGCGCATTAAAAATCATATTTAATCTAACCGTTGTCGGAAAATTCTAATTTTTTGTGGGAAATATTATTTTATGTCCTTAACATGTGTGCAAAAAATGATGAAAAAACTCAACCTTTATATAACTTACCCGGACGTGCAGTTGGAAAAATATTGCGATTTTACGCGTTTCAGTAAAAAATTCAAAATAAATTGAGGCTTAGTTGATATACTACGTAAATTTGCAGATCCTCTATATGTATTTTTATAGAGGATTCTGCAAAAAAAAAATAAACAACTCAAAATTCAATTTCTAGGTTGATGTTTTGATATTTTGGTATCTTAAGTTTTAGGCGCGTTAAATATTCATATTTAATTCGCCCCTTGTCGAAAAATTCAAATTTTTTCTGGGAGATGTTATTTTTTTGTCCTAAACATGAGTGCAAAAAATCGTGAAAAAATTCAAGCTCTAGGTCACATTTCCGGACTCACACTTGAAAAAAAATTGCAAATTTGCACGATTCGGTCGAAAAATCAAAATAAATCGAGACTTAGTCTGAATGCTACGAAACTTTACAGACACCTCTATAAAAGTACATATAAAGGATGTGCAAATTTTCGTAGCATTCCGAATAAGTCTCGATTTTTTTAATTTTTTTGACCGAAACGCGCAAAATCACAATTGATGAACCAAACTTAATTGTTGATGAGTCGGCGATAGTTAACTGCAGCTGAGAGCCAGTGGTAGTTAACTACTGCCGGATTTGTCAACGGTAGTTAACTATCGTTGATGGTAAATTTGTAACTTCCATGTGTTATTAGGAAGTTATTGAAGTCAAATAAATAATTTTCTTTCATATTTAGTATAGCAACAGGTATTTACATCAGAGATCTTCCATCAAAGCAAACTGCTCCAGACTCTTAGAAGTACTGGTTCAGTTAGTGACAAAGATCGTGGAACCTGCACAAGCAAGATAATCAATGGAAGAACGTTACAATACATGCACATTGTACCTAAAGCTATTGTGTTGAAGACTGGTCTTAAATAGTTTGATGTGTTACCAGACCTTATGGTAGATTTTCCTCCAATTTCAAAGGAAGACAACCTAGAGGTTTTGGCTGCTTATATACTTTCTCATTATGAAAGTACTGGAGATGTAATAGCATACAATCAGATCCCTCCTACTATGAGTGGTGCTCCTCTAAAGATTGCAAAGAAGAGGAAATCTAAGAAGGAAAAATCAAATGATGAGGAAGAGGCTGAAGTAAAGCCTAAGAAGCAAAAGAAACCTCAAAAGATCAAGGTGTCTGAACCAACTATTTCTGCTATTCAAGAAGAAATAGCTGAGCAAGAACCTGTTAAGGTTCTGGAGAAGAGAACTAGAGGTGGTTCAGAAGCTGTCTCTCAGTCAAAACCAAAGGTTCAAAAGAATGCCAAGAAAACTTTAAGGCAGATAGTGGTTTCTAAGTACACTGAAGAAGAAGATGCAGAAGTATAAGCTTCTTCTTTGGTTACAAGAAATAGAATCAAGGAGACTGTAGCTTATACATCTTCAGACCCTCAGACATATACTCAATCTGTTGCTGCTGAGAGTCTATAGAATCAGGAAGTTATTGAAAACCAAGAAGCTTTTGTGATTGAAACTGCCAAGAGTATAGCCAGAGAGTTGGGAACTTCTGTATCTCACATTGTAAAAAAGAAGGTTGTGGAAGATGCTAAGAAAGCTTTGGGTTTCACCAATGAAATTCAAACCATAGCTGCTATAGAGGTTGGTGAGATGTTGAAAACCAAGATGCAAGTGAAAAGGGAGCAACGAGGCTCAGAAGCTGGTTCTGCAAGAGGTAACTTGTTTAACAGCTCTCTCTCAGACCCTGTTGACGTTGACCCACCTTCACCCAAACTTAACACTGCTAGTTTTGATGATGTACCCTTAAGCAGAGTCTATACCAATCTACATAAAACCTTACCCCCCATTGCCATCCACCAAACCTCAACCAAAGTCTGACAATTTCAAAGATAAATAGTCTGATACTTTCTTTGTTAAACCTATTCAAGTTGTACATCCTGATGGAGACACTGTAGTTTGTCCTCCTTATTTAGATGTAGATGTTAGGATAGAAAATTTGTTTGTGCAGAAAGAGAAGGTTTTCTCAAGGATAACACAGACTCAAGCCTATCAGACTGTCTTTCCATCTCAATCATCAACCAGTAGTTCACCTGTTCTTGACAACTTATGTCAACATCTAGATGGTGAATTACCTTCTTATCAACCAAACTCAGAAATAGCCTCTGAGACAGCACCTGATATTTCTGTTTCAGAAATCCAACAACAACTAGAAGCTCAACAACAAATGGCCTCTGAAACTTGTACTACCATTATTATACATCCAAATTTCAAGCCAGACACTCCCCGAGAATCTCATTTTGGCACAACATCTACTGAACATGTCGAATCATCTGAACAATCAGCCTCTAATGTTAACATTTCAGTATCAGAAGACCAAACCTATGTTGTTCAACCTTTAAATGCTGTCAAACCTAAGAATACCCTTCAAACTACCTTTGATATTCTTGTCAACAAACCTTTTATTCTAGAGCTTGTACTTTAACCTATTGCCAACCCAGACTTTGTTAATGTGCATCTGATACTAACATGCTTCTATCATATTCTGATGATGAAGATGAACGTGTTATCATCATTGATAGAGACTTAAACTCTTTTTCAACTTTTGTGTCCACTTCTGAGCTAAACATAGACACACCATCAACCTCCACAACACAAATGAACCTAGACACACCAACAACTTCTATCCCTCAACCAACAAATGTTTCACCACCTCCTACCCTTTTACTTCATTCAAACATTCTAAGAGAGGTTTGTGAAAACATCTTTGAGGTTCTTAACAAGCTTGTCAAAGCTAGAAATGATCCAATTCACACTAAAAACTATGAAGACAAGATAGTTCAGAAGCTTCAACAAGAGTTATTTGAATAGAAGCTGATCACTGAAGCTCTGAAAAGACAAATGATAGAGATGAAGGAAGAACAAAGAACAACTCAAGAAGCTTAAGCTAAAAGGTCAGAAGCTTTGGAGAAAATTGTGAAGAAACAATCAGAAGATCTCAAGGCTATGATGACTGATATGATGGCCATGATGAAACAACAACATCAACAAAAACCTTAGATTGCACACCATAATTTTTGTTGTTTATGATTGTTTTTGTCTATGCTTCTGATGTTTATGTTTCTGATACTCTATTTTTTGTGCTTCTAATACTGATTAGTTATGCTCTAATCATATTTTGGTTGCAATACTCTAATAATTAATGTTTATTAATTGATATTCAACCATGCTCTAATTTATTGCTTAAAAATAATTCATATTTTTCTTACTTCTCTTTTGGTTTGTTTACACTTTTTGTTGATGACAAAAAGGGTAGAATAATATAGTACATTTAGTTTCTTAGCCCACTGAATTAAAATTAAAATTAATTTAGGAGAACTTGTTTCTCATCTCTTAGTCTATGATTTCTTGTGAAGTTATTATTGAGTGACGTTACTAAGTTTAAATTAAATTTAGTTAACATGGATAGAACTCAGGGGGAGCTTACAAACCTCACCTTAAGAATTATGAGACTCAGGGGGATCTTACAAACCTCAAACCCTAAAGTCAACTTGTTAATTAGATTAACAACAATTGACATTTAATACTAGTGTTTGTCATCATCAAAAAGGGGAAGATTTTTGGAACAAATTGTGTTTAACATTACCACCTTTAAGTTTTGATGATAACAAGGTATTAAAAAGTCAATTGGATATGCCAATATTTGTTCAAGTATGCAGGACCATAGACAAAAATTTATACTTCCACAATTTCTAAATATAAGCAAAATTCATTTTTTAGATTCATTCATTTAATGATGTATGTGGTCTATATTATGAACCACATACATCATTAAATGAATGAACCTAAAAAGCCAATTTTGCTTGTATTTAAAAACGGAGGGAGTAAGTCTTTAAATTCAAGTACTGGTTCTGAAAGAGCAAAAGAGAGCAATGAAGTTTACAAAGGAAGTTTATGTTGCACGACAGAGTCTGAAGACCATCAGAAGGTGACTGCCAGAAGATAATGTCATCAAGCATCTAAAGATCACCAGAAGCTGAAGATCAACTGAGTCTGAAGACTGGAAGTTGTAGTTAGTTAAAAGTTGTTATTTTGAAGACACGTCATTGCAGAAGGAATAGAAGCATGGAGCAACTGCTATTTCAGAGGAATTAGACTGCATTGGATGATTATCCACTAAAGAGCGCAGGAAAAAGACAATAGTACAATTGTACAACCACTACTACACTACCATGTCTACAATAGTACTGATATAGTTGTGTCTACACTAGTTGTTATCCAAATAATGAATGAATTTGAAATTGTTCCCCCACAGGACAATAACCAAATTAAGCAACAGATCATTGGTGTTGATCAAGTTTCACAACGACTCTTTTTGATGTGCTAGCAATCATCAACGTATCTTTCACACCTCCATATAAAGGAGTGAAGACTTGACGATTGTAAGAGACTCAAGAACAATTTACAAGTGTCAAAACTCTGCTGAAATTGTTCCACATCAAAGTTCACTTAGAATTTCTTAACAATTTTCATATTTTAGAAATTCTAGAGTCTTAGGAGTCTGTATCCGATTTGTATTGTGAACACCACTGATTGTATATCAAGTGTTCAACCTCAAACATTTTTCTGTGTAATTTTGTTTGTCTAGAAGTCTCTTGCTTTTGTGCTTGAGTATAGGAATCTCTTGCTTGTGTGCTTGAGCATTTGTAACCAGATATTGATTTAGTGAACTCTCCTTGGAAGTGCAAGGGGGACATAACTACTTCCGAATTATGGAAGGAACCTGTATAATTGCTTTGTGTCTTTCTCTTCTCTCTTTCTTTACTTTATCCGTTGCATAAGACTCTGAACTCTATAAACTCTGAACATTGGACTTAGTTCTAAGAGAAGAAAAAACTAACACAATTCAACCTCATTCTTGTGTTTTCCTCACCTTCGCTTGTAACAACCCGTTTTTCGTTAGGATTACTTTATTTATTATTTATATGTGCTTATTTGCCTATGTGTGTATTTGATTGGGGATTAGTGGATTTTTAGTTGAGAATGGTATTTTAGTCATTTTTAAGATTATGAGTATTTTGGTCTTTTGGTGAGTAAGGGTAAATTAGTAATTTTATTGGAAATGTTATTTTTGGTGCTTTAGTGAGAATAATTATTTTTACTAAGTTACTACCGAGTTGAGGTAATTCCTTAGAGATGGTAATTATTCCATATTTTAGTGAGTTAATGAGTAGTAACTTTTTAGAATTTGTTAGTAAGAGTTTTAGGCCCATTGTGAATATTAGAAACCTAGCTCATTGGAGAGTAGTATCCAAAATGCATCAGCACCATGAAAAAAATGGTCTAAACGATGGAATTTTGGATTTTGAGGGGCGGAGTCCCGTAAGAAGTCTTTTCTAAGGGAGTCTTGATAGAAAAACACAATGATGAGAGTTAGGAAGATTAATATTGCCCTTAGTATGACTATCCATGTTACAAATATGTTCGGAATTGGTGTTGGTGCAGTTTGGATGTAATCCGAACTGCATCAGCACCATGAATAAAAAAGGTGTTTAGGGGTGCTCGGATTCTATATTCCAAAAAAATCAAATAGCGCGCCCTATTTTTTTTTTAAATTTTTGGATTTTAAATTCTGAATTGGTAAAAAAAAACTCATTTTTTTTCACCCCTAGGGTGGGAAAAACTCAAATTTAGATTATATAACCCAAAGGGTATTTTGTGTGAAAAAAATAGGGCGCGCGGGAAAAGTAATTGTCATTGTTTATTGATGTTAAAGGTGAAGATGGGCCCTTTTGCATTAGATGCTCACTATTGCTCTTCTCTCATATGTTTTTGCTCATTTCCGTCTTGTGAGTTAACTCACTCACGCTGAAAAATATATCTATGCGAGTTAACTCTCGGTGAAAATACACATCACGCTAAACTATTTTAACGGGATGAACAAAAATAGATGGGTGAAGAGCAATTATCTTATATGCTCATAGTTTATCTAAGAATACCACCTACTATGCAATCAAGTCATCATCGTTATCTTTGAATTATTCAAGCCAAGTAAGCTTTGCTCACGGTCTCGTAACAAGACATGCAACTTCATTTTCGCGTTCCTTCACGTTTTAATAACGCCAATATCAGGCAACTTCGATTCACTCCACAATCTCTTCAATAAGCATTTATAAAAAAATAGAAGCAAATCACGGTCAATTGTTTAAACAAACATTAATTAAACTTGTATCAATAAAAAAAAAATCAGTTTGATGTTAAACGAGAATTGGTGGAGTTAGAAAAAAATTTAAACAACTGTTGGAGCATATAATTTTTCTGTGGTGAATTAACATGGAACATTTGTTATCATAGAACGTATAAAAATTAAACATTAATTGCAAATGTCCTTAAAAAAAATTAATAGCAAATGTGGTTAAATCTTTTTTTAAGGAAAAAAAAAGTTTTAAACATCAATAAAAAAAAGTTAGATATCAATAAAAAGAAATCATTTACATGTAAAATCATTTATGTGTGGGTTAAATAAGTTTTTCGTCCCTATAAATATAACGAATTTTGATTTTAGTCCCTATAAAATTAAACTGAATGTTTTCATCCTCACAAAAAAAATTATTTTGTTTTTGGTCCTTAATGGATATAATTTTAACGTGTTTTTGACATTTTTTGAACATAATATGAATATATAAATGTCGAATATAATAAACGGACATAACATGGATACAATTTGAACATAAAA
>Ga0228710_1003083_pt1 | contig 26540 bp, 8 predicted proteins | sample MedpolnodulmetaG_FD_177995 | JGI IMG/M metagenome (GOLD analysis project Ga0228710, IMG submission 177995) | Root nodule microbial communities from Medicago polymorpha collected in Santa Monica, California, United States - pink nodules | ecosystem: Host-associated > Plants > Roots > Nodule... | reverse complement strand
GAGAAGCAAGCATAGTATCAGCCATCAAATCTGAGCATCAATAATAACCTTAATATTAAGATGAGTATTCTGAAACTATTCTAGCCTCTTGCCACCATAAGTTCCTTTAATATCTACGCTAAACTCAAATAAGTTTCTAAATCAAAATACATCTAACTAAAGATACCTTATTTGAGTTATGGACTTTTGTATTTACCTCAGAGGTCTTCATAACCAACTTTCATGCTATGGGTATTCTTCTCCTTTCTTAAATCACCAACCCTAACTCAAATTCCTACCCAAGAGCCTATATAGGGACGAGAAAGCTTTGATTTGAAATGAATACTTCTTCTCAAGAGTGTATGGGCTATAAATTGTTATAATTTTTGTGTGAATTGAAATGAGAAAGTAAAGAAAAAAAATGTATGAATCAATATTTCAAGAGATACATATATATAGGTACCTGATCATATTGTAGAGAATAGAAGAACTAGTGAATGGCTTTCCAGTTCATGTTATTATCTCGTTGTCAATTATTATACATTGAATGTGGCGAATCTTCTCCCAATCTTCTCCATTCGGTTTTTGAAAACGATGCTTGAGCAACGGACAGTTGCCCCAGATTTGTAGAGTTGAAATGGATTTGGGCAGACCCTCCTCTGGTAAGCATTCGAGTAATGGGCTGCTGGAAAGATACAATTTTGTAAGAGAGGAGAGATGGGAGAGACCCGAGTAATTCAATCTCTTAAGATTTGGACACCAAGTGATGGATAGGGAAGTAAGAGAATGCGGAAGAAACCCTTGATCAGGAAAAGACTCCATATCCGCTTCTCCGATATACAAAGAAAGTAGAGAAGTTGCTGTTGCCAAAGCGCATTTCAGTGATGCCAAAAGTTTGGAACAATTGCGAAGATGCAACTGTTTTAAGTTTGAAGGCAAACCTCCATCAGAGAACAACTCTAGTTGCGGACAATCCTGTACCATTAGATGATACATCGATGGAAGGAGAATGTGCATGCATTCAGGCAATGATTTCAAGTTCTCCAATTTATAAAATTGACACATTACTAGCTCAGGTGCATTGAGTCCTCCTTTTGGAAATGACACGAATTTAGGACAATTGGATATTTGAAAAAGTTTGAGATTGTGAGTTTTCTCTTGCGAAACCATCTCAAGATTATTACAGTCTCTAAATTGGAGCTCCTTTAATTTTGGGAACAAATCAAGAGGAAATGTAGTTAGAGACTCACAACTACTCCAGATGTACAATCCTACAAGGAAATTGTAGCAACAATGTACTGGAATGTTCATCATAGGGCAAGAATTAATATTCATTCTTTCAAGAGAAATATTGGATATGATAGCCTCAATTCTCTCAAGCAGTGATGCTTCCATGCAGTATCCAGAAATATTGAGAATTTTCAGAGTAGCTGGATGGTAATTAAATTGAAGCTTTCCGCAATCATTCAGATGTAATTCATGAATGAATGGAGTCCTAGGAACAGAAGCCACAAGTTGTTCACAATGGGAAACTTCTAGCATAATTAAACCACGAAGTTTCTCTGGTAAATACTCTCTCAGATTTGGACAATATTTTAAAGAAAGCTTTTGAAGATGTGGAAAAGCATTTGTCACGGTTTTGCATTCCCATTCTTCCCATTCATACATATCCTGAAATTGTAAAGTTTCCAAGGATGGAAATGGAACAGTTGCAGAGCTACTTCCGTAAAACTCGGTGCCAATGAACACTACACTCGATAGCCCTATAATGCTTAGTTTCTTGAGAGATGGTAAAATTCCAAGAGGAGGCAACAAGACACATTTTTCACAGTTACTCAACTTCAAGGACACTAAATTAGAGAGAGAATCATCTCCAAACCAATATGGAAATCTTGTTCCACCATAGCTTCTAATTGATAGTTCCTTCAAGTGTTCTGAAGGTTGTAGCTTCTCAAGCACTTCCCTTTCTTGCACCGAGTTTTCATTGTTTGCATTCCATTCTAACTCTAGCTTCACAATGTGTATTTTATTTTTCAAGTTTGTTGCAAATGCATCAAAGGGATTGACAGTATTCTGCAACTCAGAAATTGATAGTGTTCCATGAAGATTTAGTTCACCTAACTGTTGAATATTGGACTCACAGTCGCTACCTTTTTCTACACAGAATGAATTCAACACTTGAAGATTCTTCAATTTTCCAAAATGCATTGGCATATTTCTCACTTTAGTTCCACTAAAATTAAGATAACGCAGATTAATGAGTTTATGAAATTTTAAAGGCAACTCCTTCAAAAATTGACAATTCTTCAACTTCAGTGTTTGCAAGTTAAAGAGAAAACATATTGAATCCGGTAGCTTTTTTATGTTTGTATCAGAAAGGTCGAGATAACGGAGATGTTTAAGATTTCCTATAGTGTCAGGAACCTCGATCATATTCACATAAAAAGACAGAGATAAAGCGCGTAAAAGCTTAAACTTGGGAAGCAACTCATGCAACAAAGGGCCAGACATCCAGAATTCATTGAGAAAAGATGGCACTTTACGACTCCTGCTAAATGGAAGAAATGTACGCAATCTTTCAGCTTTACATAAGGCCTTAAACCTCTGGGAAGATTCATATCTATTTCTTAAAAATGAAAAATGACGAGTAACTTTCGATAAATTTTGTGCTTCTTCAACTTCCAACCTGAAACAAAAATCACCACATACATATTTTGCCAAATCATTGAGAAGATCATGCATGACAAAACATGTTTTGTCTTGGCTTGATTGTTGAAAAAAAGACCTCGATAACAGATCATCAAAGTACTCTTCGCCAATTTCTTCCATACTCTTACTATGTTGAGGACATTGTAGAAAATTTTCAGCCATCCATAATAAAATTAAATGCTCCTTTTCAAACATATAATCTTTTGGAAATAAAGAGCAATAAGCAAAACATCTCTTCAAATGAGAAGGAAGGTGGTGATAGCTCAGTCTTAAAGCGGGGATAATATTGCTAACCTCTTCAGGTAAGTCCCATATCTCACTTTCCAATGTAGTTTTCCATTCCACCAAAGATGATTTTGTGTACAAGAGACTTCCAACAGTTTTCAAGGCTAGAGGTAATCCCGTACATTTTCCAACTATCTTTTTACCAATATCCCTCAACTCAGGATTCAATTGAGGATTTTCATCTTGGAATGCATGTTTAGAAAATAATAGCCAGCAATGTTCTTCTTTTAACCTCTCTAGCTGGTGTATTTTAGTTGACCGCATGGTCGAAGATGCAACTTTCATACTGCGCGTAGTGACGACAATTTTGCTTCCGTGGGCACCATAATTAAAAGGAGTCTGCAAACATTCCCATTCATCACATCTTTCATTCCAAACATCATCCAAAACAAGAAGAAATCTCCTCCCTGACAATTTTTCCTTCAATCTTTCTTGAACCATATTTAAGTCTCTACTATCATCGGTTGATCTTGTGATACCCTCAAGAATAGCTCTTGTTACCTTGAAGACATCAAATTCGTCGGAAATATAAACCCAAGCTTTGACATCAAATTCATCCACCATCTTTGAGTCATTATATAAGTGTTGAGCAAGCAAGGTCTTACCCAACCCCCCCATACCAACAATAGAAACTATAGAAAATTGTTTTTCATTGTCAGTATGAGATATCAACCAATTCAATATAATGTCTTTGTCAACATCTCTACCATATAAAACAGTTTCACCAAGCAAAGATGTGGATGGCAATTTTCGCGACACTTGACTACATGATCCAACACCAAAAGCACTACTAGTACTACTACTAGCCTCTTTCAAACCTAGTATATCCTTTTTGCTAGCAAGATATTCTAAATTTTCAAAAACTTCTTGCATCTTTGATTCAATTTCTTTGTCAAATGAATTTGTATAAACATTCAAAAAACTCCATACCTTGTTAGGACTGGATTGAGATTCAGCTTCGAGTTTGCATTGAAAGGCTTGAATGTCAATTTCATCTAATAAATCTTCTGCTTCAAACACAACATCTTTGACAGCATCGAGCCATGCTTTCACATGTTGATTTCTGATCTGCTTTTGTTCTGCATCATCGATCACAGCGTTGATGGATAGAAGCATGATGTTGAGTTTCTTGAGAAGCTTCTCATTGAATTTTCTTCCTTTAAAGTAGTCCACAATTTCAGGAGAAGCCAACCTGTCAAATGCAACCTGAAGGGAAGCTGAAAGAAGAGCACTGCCAATAAATTCAACAGCCATAGTACAAAAGGGGAGGAGCCTGATGAAAAAGAAAAAAACTATTGCAAATATGAAATTCAGCTTATGCAAGTGAATCAATGTTGATTGAGCCAGTTAATCCTAATTAGCAATTTTGTGAATGATGACTTGCAATAGATCATGGTTAGTAAATGTCATTATCTTTGATGAGAGTCAGCCAATATATTTTGAATCTTCCAAACAATAGAGTAAAGATATGGTGTGAAAAGTCATGAGTGCTAATGAATGAATGATGGGTGCTGAGAAAATTCATGGTGGGTTGTTGGGACATTGTCAATTTCATTAAATTCCTGCTAGTAGTTTCTAAAATTTCAGTAATTGTGCACTATAGATTTTCTTTTTCATTTTCTTTTTCTATTAAGGAAGCAATTACTCCCTTGGTCCTAAATTATAAGTTGTCTCGATCATTTCACATATAAAAAATGAAATTAATTTTATTTAAAAAAAGTGAAATTATAAATTGATACTTTACGAAGTTATTTTTCATTAATAGTATAAGAAAGATAAATTAAAAATGTTAGAAAAGATAGACTGATAAATAGTTAAGAGTTTTTACAAAAAGGAGAATTACAAAAAGGGAGTATTTACAAAAAGGAGAATTTATATGCTAAAATATTGTAAAAGTGTGGACTTAGTGGAGTTTGAAATTATGGTGTGAACTGAGGAACCATTAACTTACCTTTTATCCAAGCGAAGTTTCCATGCTACTAGTTTCTAATAATTTCAATAATTTTGTTTTTGACAAACAATAATTTCAATAATTTAATCAATTGTTTTTGACAAACAATAATTACATACATACTCCCTCCGGTCTCAAATATAAGAAAAGATTCTTTTTTTAAGTTCATTGAATAATTAATGTATCTGCTTTACAATGTAGACCAAATACATTAACTACTCAATGAACCTAAAAAAGGAATCTTTTTTTATATTTGAGACCGGAGGGAGTACTTTATAATTATCCTCTACACGATTTTATGTATGATATCGTTGAACAATCGATTAATTATCAATGTTGCCGAACACATCTCTCTTAATATAAGTCATGAGAGAATCAGTTCATCCATTTATCCTCTATTTGCTTACACAATTTAGTCTTCACAATCTTCAATCATTAGAAAGAGTTGTGACATTTATGAGATAATTGATTCATCCATTCATCCTCTGTTTTGATTTTGAATTGTAAAACCGAGGAATTAATTAATATAAGGAATTAGGAAAATGCTACACTAATTAATTAATTAATTAATAATTATAATACTAGCTTTCATTGGACTAATTAATATTACAATACTAGCCATTCACTAAACTAATTAATTAATAATATGCTACAAGACATTATAATATTTGTTGTCGCACGAGCTGCTGCAATTGTCAGTCATAAGCTTTGTCTCACCCCAGCATGCTTTAACTACATAGCTAGGAAAAAAGTGAGAGCACGAGCAAGTGTGTGCACGCGCGTGTGGGGGGTGTTTCAATGTGAGATAAACACAACAAATTGAATGTAAAATTAAGAATTGAGGAGGTTCACTTGAACCCCCTGACCTTTATGTAGGTCCGCCAGTGTGGGTGAGGCTTTAGGTTTGTTATCAACAATGTGTTAGGTGCGTGATCTGCAGTTAGGTATTGTGGATTTTGAGATTGATTCCAAAATTGTGGTGCATATAGTCTTTATGGTAATAAAAATGGTGTCTCTAATTATAGTGCAATGATCAATGATTGTAGACGCTTGTTAACTTCTGATTTAGCAACCTCTGATGTTAGGTTTATTCGGAGACAAGCCAACGAAGGCGTTCATAGTTTTTCTAGGGTGGCTTTCTGTCATGCTAGTTTCTATATTCATATTAGGATTATATCTTTGTATCTCTATTATTCTATGGTGTGGTTTCAAATTAACCATACACACAAATTATAGAAGGTTATGTGCATTTTGGACCACAAAAATTGTCGAGGCAATATGAATCATAGAAAAATCATGTATTTTATTGGTTTTGATTACATAATCTGAAACGTTTCAAACCTTCCAATTCACAGGTTTTTACACAATATGATCATGATTCATATTATATAATTTGAACCAACATAAATTGTTTTGGTATTAAATAATTTGAAACTGTCTAGATTATGGACAGGGCATTAACAAAAAGGTTGGTACGATTTTTTGCATGGTCTGCAAATTCTGGGTCAAGTGAATATGTTTTACACGTTTCTATTGGCTGGAGTTACAATCAAGGTGATCCTTAGGCTATAAATAGGCTTGCTTCGTTCTCCATTTTCATTGCCAAACTCACTTCTTTCCTTCTTCTGTTTTGTTTCTTATTATTTTTTAGGGAGGGGTTAAGATGTCATGGTTTCACTGTTGACCAATCTTATTATCCCCCAACTCTATTTTGCAGTATTTGTGGGGATAGTATGATATTCAACAGAAACCTTTCTAACAGTTTGTGGGGTAAGTAGGATTAACAAAGTGGGTTGTCCTACATCAACTTACATTTCATATCGGTTTTGATATGAGATTGTTTAGATCAATTTTCACCTTCTCCTGCTCCATCATCTTGTGGTCTCATCTTCTTCAGAGAATGCGCTAGAGGGATGACAAGTCTTCTCACGCTATGTAAAGATCATGATTCCTTGAGTTCGCTCCATCATCTTGTATTTCAAAATTCTTGATTAATTTGGATCTAGGGTTGTTCTCATTCTCGTCTGTTTTTTAGTCGTCAAATAAGTTTGCAGTAGTTATGTAACTAGATTGAAATGGATTATATATTTTGTAAAGTAGTGTTTTATTTTTTAGGGTTAAATATGTTTTTGCTCCCTATAAATATGTCAACTTTTCGTTTTAGTCCCTCTAAAAAAAAAATTCAACTTTTAGTCCCTAAAAAATTTTCCATCTTCACTTTTGGTCCCTCCTTTAAAGTAAACTCACATGTCGAATTCATATTTTTGAATAAAATTTTGCAGAAAAATTCATAATATTATAATAATTTCACCCAAAAAAATTAGAATTTTTTAACAAAACATGAATTTAATATGAATTTTTATATGTTTGACGGTTAAAACTTCATATTTAAATTGTGTTTTCTTAAAAAATTCTAATTTTTTCTGGGAAACTTTTTTACAATATTCTACACATTTCTGAATAATTTCATTAAAAAAATACAAAATTTAACTTAAAAATAGGGACCAAAAGTAGTGTTTGAAAATTTTATAAGGACTAAAAGTTGAAGGAAAATTTTAGAGGAACTAAAAGGAAAAGTTGGTATATTTATAGGGAGCAAAAACATATTTAACCCTATTTTTTATAGGGAAAGTATTGATCTTTTATCAGTAGGTGAATTTAAAATAGAATAAAAATAAACTAAACAAAGTTGATACAGAATAAACAAAACAAAGTTGATAAAAAAGCAAATATGAAGTTTGTAGTTAAGATAAAAAAAAAAAAAATTAAAAAAATCTTGATAAGTAGGCATAGGAAAAATCGTAGATATCAACCGTTGAAGTTTAACAATAACATTTTTGTGATCAATGTACGCTCATTTTCTTACATGGTTTGCAAACAATAGTTTTTAGAGATTGGGGGTGTATTGGATTGAGATTTTAAAAGATTGTTTTGGAAGAAAAAAACCTTAAAGATTTTAAAAGACTTTGTGTGATTGTATTGATTTTGATGGATTTTAAAAGACTTTACTCAAAGGACTTTTTACAACTAAGATTTTTAATCAGGATTTTAATGGATTTATAACATAAACTTTTAAGATTTCAAAGGATTATATGAGATTTTAAGATTGAAAGGATTGTATAATTCTTAAGAATCTATTAAAATCTATAGACTTTTAAATACCAATAGACAATTCGTAAGTCATGAAAAATCTCAATTGAATACCAACGGATTTCGTTGCTTTAAAAAAAAGTCATGATTGTCTTAATTAAATACCACAAGATTTGTTTACATTTTATAAAAATCTTGATTGAATACTACTGGACTTTTTTATTATAAAAAAATATTTTAAAATCCCTTGAATTCTCAATTCAATACAACCCCTAAAATAAACAGTAATATTTTATAGAGAGATTAAGAACATGGTTAACTTTTGTAAAAAAAAAAAAAAAAGGAACATAGTTAACTATATTTTTTGTGAAATATTTAACCATATCTTACATCACCGGGCAATAGAATGGAAGCTATTTGAACCAAAAATAATAGAATGGAAGTTATAAACAATAACATAATATTAAAATACATGTCTCGCAATTATAAAGGAAAAGGTATCATAATCTCATATTAATAATATTCAAAATGAGACAAAAACATGTAAATTCAAATTAAGTAAGACTACCAAACTAACATGATGGTATATTTACTGCTTAAAAAAAATGATGGCTTTATTACCTTCCACGCAATGATGAACTAAGGATGGTGTTCAAGGAAGCTTGATAAGCAAGGAAGACAAAGTCTTGAAGAGAAAGGAAGAAAACTTGATGAGCAAGAATTCTTCTTATGCAAAAAAAAGGAAAATTCCTTATTAATTGTATTATCTTTTCTTCTCTTGTAAGTCAGCAAGGCTGATTCTTTTCTTATATATAGGCAATGCCTAGAGCAATGAACATCAATGAATTTTGATAGAAAATTACACTTTACGTATTTACGAGATTATGTGTCTCTTTCGGTTTTGGATTGGACCATTCCCTTTGATCTTATTAAGTAACCAAGTTTTCCTGTAGTGATCATTCCCCAAGGCTTATCATTCATCTTCTTTATAAAAATTTGAGTGTGGTGTCATCCCCCTCCATTTCTATCTATTCCATATTTTTGTATTGCTATCTTTTTATTATTTGTTCCTAGAATTCTGCATATTTCTTTTCCATTGATAAGTGTAACGGTTTGGTTTGGATCGGTTTTTGGTCAAAAAAAGTTCAAACCAATGAAATCTTCACCGGTTTGGTTTGGTTTTTACTATTTTTCAAAAAATAAACCGAACCAAACTAGTTGGTTTGGTTCGGTTTGCATTGGTTTGGTTGATCGGTTTGCTTGAAAATACGATTAAAAAAATTCATATTTTCACAAATTTGTATTTCATGTCTACAACATACTCAAATATTTCATAGAACTTTGTTTTCCATGTTCTCTCTTTTTCAAACTACTTTGTATAATTAACATGAAAAAACTAACATGAGATGAACGATCACATCGACGGTGAGGAACAATAGATTAGGTGAGACTTACGTTTAGTGTTTCTTTTTAGTAGAAACGAAATAGAGTGTGAGGGATGAGATGAGATGATGATAGGAGAAAGTGAATAAATTAAGGAGTATTTTATGTTGAACTTAATTTTGAGCTTAATCACAAGTGTGTGTGCACGCGTGTGCGCGTGTGTATATGTGTGTGCGCGCGTGTGTGTGTGTGGAAGGATAATATTACTAAAATGGGGAGTGATGTTAGCGTTGAGTTTGTTCCATGCTTTGCAATGGCTAAGTGACATGCAATTTGATAATGTTGACTTCGTTTTAGATTCAAAGATTGTTACAAATGTTTTCCATGCTAACCATGTTGATATCATGGAATTTGGTCAAATGATCTCAGCGTGCAAGAACCACACTACTACTACTTATTTCACAAACTCTCGGATTGAGTTTAACAGACGACAAGCAAATGGAGAAGCTCACACCATTGTTGGGGTTGCCTCATCTGTACGGATCCTTTGCATTACTTTCTGTGTTGTTGATCTTTCTCTTTTGTACGGATCAACAGTTTTCTTGCAAGCCTAATTATCTGCAAAGATTTCGCTAATAGTTGAGTCCACATCAGTGAATAAAATCATAGGAGTAGTTATTTTATAGCAGATGATAATCAATTTCTATAGATTTTGATTGTTGGTGGTTAATTGTATAATCATTCGTGTTATAAATAATGAATTAATATTATATGGTGTTAAAATCATTTGATTGTTTGAAAATCAAATCCCAAATGTATATCTTTCTGTATTATTGCTAATTGATACATTTGAATGTGGCATCAAATTTGATTTGATTCTTGAAAGGGAAGGCCAACATTGTTTCTTCCTTTTTTACCCGTACCTTGATGTGGCTATTATGTGATTCAAATCCTTGTTGTTTTGCCTAATTATAGCTTACTTCATAAAGAAGAATTAACTCTGTTGGTATAGCCACAAAAGTAAAACTACTCCAATTTTCTCCAGCATTAAATGCTTGAAACTCCCAATTAATCACATGTGCTATTATAACCACAAAATTCTCCACGAAAGTCACAATTTTTGGTAATTCTAACAAATGACGCAATCAAAAGAAGCTCAAACTAAAACAAGTACAAACAATTACAAATTCAAATCAAATGCCAATTTACCAAAACAAACAATTCCAATACAAAAAGCAATGAATCAACAATTTCTATACTCTCCCAAATCAATGTTCTTCCTCGAAAGCTACTCATCACCAAACACTAAAAAATGAACAAATTTGCAAAACCCAATTAAATGTCCAATTACCCTAAAACAACAAATTTTAAAATTATAAAGAACTTGACTGTTAAGGAAAGACAAATGAAAAAACTACTCAAATATTTCATAGAACTTTGTTTTCCATGTTCTCTCTTTTTCAAACTACTTTGTATAATTAACATAAGAAACTAACATGAGATGAACGATCACATCGATGGTGAGGAACAATATATTAAGTGAGACTTACGTTTAGTGTTTCTTTTTAGTAGAAACGAAATAGAGTGTGAGGGATGAGATGAGATGAGATGCTGATAGGAGAAAGTGAATAAATTAAGGAGTATTTTATGTTGAACTTAATTTTGAGCTTAATCACAAGTGTGTATGTGTAGGCGCGCACGTGTGTATATGTGTGTGCGCGCGCGTGCGTGCGTGTGTGGAAGCAAACCAAACTATATCGATTTTGGTTGGTTCGGTTCGATTTTGAACGGAACCAAACAAGGTTGGATATTTTTCAGTTTGGTTCGGTTTGTATTTTCGGTTTCATCGATTTTGTCCAAACCACTTACACCCCTAGATATCCACGTAGAATGACAAACCAAAGAATTATTTGTTCTAATCATCAGCTTTCAGATGACGTGCTAAAATTACCAATGATATGCACATAGAATGACAAACCAAACAATTGAATAGTCATTACATATGATACGAGGCTTTTGAAGAACCCATTGACTCTTCTACCACATGGCACCAATTCTTTTGTTTATCGTAAAAAATTGCAATTTTATAATTTTAGAAAGTAAATTTGTTAAAATTTCTTAAATTCATATATTCCTATTTATGCCCCTGATTCATAAAAGGTACGGTTTTTTGTGGGCCAAGTTAAGAATGCAAGTCTAGCGACACTCAATAACAGCGCTTTGAGGGTGTGTTTGGTTCGGAAGAGAAGTTGGGAAGAGAGAAATATGTAAGAGAGGGTTTGAGAAGAGAGAAAGGGATGAGAAATAGAGAAGATTTGATGTATTGTTTGGTATAAGAGAAAGAAGAGAGAAATAGATGAGAAAGAAATGTTATTATTTTTAAAAAGACAAAAATATCCTCGATAAGACAACATTATAATTTGTGATTAATTAAAAAATCAATGGCATATTAGACTTTCTTGTCTTCTTCCCTCTTTCTTCTCACTTTTGAAGAGAAACAAAAAAGGTATGGGGCCCAACATTTATTCTTCTCTCTTCTCAATTTCTCTTCTTGCCAAACAAGAGATAAATGAGAAATCTTTTTTGAACATCAAAACTCTCGTATCAAGTAGGGAGTGGTTCCAAAAAAATTCAAGCTTCTGCTACCGCAAGGAAAAAGGTAAACCATATTTTAGCTTTGGGAGACGACCAAGGTGTCAAAGTTACGGACAACCCAGGTTTGAGTACTATATAGCAAAGAAATATTTTCTAGAATTGTTTCAAAGAAAGATTAGTAACATGACACTTGTGGTGGAGGCAATTCGGCATTCCATTACTTATGATGACAATGTTACGCTTACGGTACCTTTTTAAAAGGAAGAGTTTAAGGAAGCTATTTTTACGATGCGACAAATGCTCAGGTCTGGATGGCTATAACCCGCGATTTCGTTAACACTTACGAGTTCTTGTAGTAAAGACATTTTTAAGGATTGATGTGTGTTGCTTGATACTAGTCAGTTCCCAGCATCTCTGAATACATCCAATATTGCCTCATTCTTAAAGGTAATTCCCAAACTACTATGAAATGTTGATTGCCTATTGCCCCGTGTAACGTCTTGTATAAAATAATCTCGAAAGTGCTTGCAAACAAATTGAAAGTTTTCCTCCCAAAAGTATTTTTGATACTCAATCTGTTTTTGTTCAGAGTCGATCAATTCTTGATAATGTCATGGTGGCTATCGAGGTTATCCACTATATGAAGACTTAGATGAAGAATAATGATGGTTGTGTTACGCTTAAGCTGGACATCAGTAAGGCGTATGATCGCATTGATTGAATGACTATGTATGTGGAAACAACTTACTATTTGGTAATTGTCAACAATGAAACGGTGGGACCTATTATTCCGGGGCGTGGTTTACGACAAGGAGACTCGTTGTCCCCTTATCTTTCCATCTTTTGTGCCGAGGGTCCTTCAAGTTTTAGTTAATCACTTTCAAAATTATGATTCTTGAAACATAGTAGATAGTCTTATAATTATAGCTCGGTTGGTAGTTAAATGGACATTGATTTGATGAAAACTAAGTTCAAATCCTAGATTACTCATTTCTCCATGCTCATAATGTGTAAGTCTAGTACTCATTTCTCCATGCTCATAATGTGTAAGTCTAGTCACTAGACTACTTGACAAAAAAAAACAGTGGATGGTTAACAAGTCAACCAATTTTTAGTGATGATTTTAAAACCACACCATCGCTTGTTGCTTGTTCTGTTTGCTAAAAGTTTGGAAAAGTGGCAAAAACTACATATTCAAGAAAAGGAAAACGTGGTTGGTAGAGGATTGAAGAAAATATTCCAGTGCTCGGAGGAAGAAAATTCCAAATTGTGAAATTGAATGGTGACCGATTGTCATTATTTTTCTAATTTTATCGTGTATGAATTAAAATATGAACACAGCTGACTTTTTAATCATTTCTCATGTGCCTGTCAAATTTTTAAGACTTAAAGAACCAATTAAAAAAATAAAAATAAATAAAATAAAACATGACGGTTGAATCTGAATGTGTAAAGAATGTTAAAGGACCTGTGAAGCAATTTTGCCTATGTTTTTTTACAAAAGCAGACACAGAATCAAACAACTAAACTTATGCTTAAGCAATGGAAGTATGTCATAATCGCTATGAACCTGAACTAGAACTAAAGTATGAAACCACTTAAAGGCAAAGGAATAAAATCACAAGAGAATTTCCCATAACAAATTTCTGCAGCAGATTAAAAACTTCAAAAAGGTATAAATAGGGACAGAAACTACACGAGCTTAAATAGCAACTACAAACAAAGAAAGCAATCTCTTCAATTCACTGAGGCATTTGAGAGTGTGGTCCGCCTTGTTGTGAGTTTGGAGGCATCCCAGGTTGATTTCCGGACTGCAGAATTAGTAAAATTAAGAATTAGTTCCCTTTGAAATTGGACCTTAAACTTCCAAGAACAAATCGATTAATCATGAAACTAGAAATATGATCATGTAATAGAGTTGATAACATATCTCAGAAAGCAATCTATCAATGCATTTAATCAGCAGCACATTACCAATTAGGATTGCATGGTAAGATAAGATAGACCTATTCTATATCATGCAATAACACATACGGCGCGTTTGATTTGCAAAACAGTGGTACAAAATATAACTATACAGGAGAGAAATAGAGGTAATATTTTTTATGTTGGAAATTAAAAATGGTATTTTGGTACTGTTAATGGTCTGTACTCTGCACAGAAGCTGTCTCATGGGTTAGTGATGGACAAGGATTCATATTTGTGTTCAGTCCCTTGCTATCTATTTTGTTCAGTCTCATGATCAGTTTCTATTTATAAATCAAATAAGAGTACAAAAAATTGTTCAGTCCAGTTCCCTATTTTTTAGCAAATCAAACACACGCTTAGGAAACTAAATGGAAATAACATAGACCTCGCAATCGGTCAACAGTAAGAAATTGAGACAAATGATAAAACATGTCCGGATTACAAAAATGTATTTCAGACATGTTCACCCTAAGTTTTCGCCCAATATCAAAACTATTCTTTGGAGCTTGAAGACCTTGAGCGCCAGTTTCAGCGATTCTATAGGCAATAAAATGTTGCTTAAGATCATCAAGTCTAACAGCCATTTCTTGACACTTTTTGATTAGTCTCTTACATACAAATATTTATTCTAGAGACAACAGAAACGAAATGAAAGGAACTTTTTTCATTATTTACAAGTCATGAATGAGCTGTATGAAAAGCGGAACCAAAAATAAATGCATACTCCTGTGCCTTTTTCTCAGCTGTGCCAAGCTACATCTCTTGTGAAATATAAAGAGAGAGTGGAAATAGGAAGGGGGTGGATGTAGAGATGGGAAAAGCTGATGTTTAAATACAGGCAGATCATATTTCTACTCTGATACCATAACACAGTTTAAGGAGAAGTATAATTTATGATAAAAGAAAAGGATCAAAACCAAAATATGTTTTAACTTACAAACAACTGAACTTACAAGCATGATGTGAAAATATGCAGTTTATGAAGCAACATATTATCTTACCTGGTAAGGATTATACCCTTGCATCATGGGCATTTGTCCGCCTTGTGGTCTGTTAAATGGAGCACCTTGAGGATAATTGTTATTTGGTGGCCCTTGCATATTGTTTGGGAAACCTCCCATAGGCGGTCCTCCACTTGAAGACAAGGATCCTGAATGCATTTGATTCATGCCCCCATAATGACCTTGTGGCATTGGAGGGCCCATCTGATTCATTGTACCTTGCATCCCCTGAAGGACAAAAAATTGATTGGTTCTGTTAAATGTGCATTTCAACATTAGAGATACCCTATCAACCACTATCTGTTAAGTTAGAGCACATTTACTTTAGTGGTTTGCTTTCTTATTGTACTCTCCCTATAGACATGTGTCCCCGATGTCGGGTTTTATCTATTTAAGTCAAGAATGATATACATGTCATTCTTGACTTCAATTTGACATTCTTAACTTCAATTTTAAAAATGAGATCAGATTTTGTTTCACCTGATTATAATTTATATATAGTGAAAAATTATAGTGAATTTAAAAGAAACTATGCATATTAGGGAGAGAGAAAAAAAGGAAAGAAAACCTGCAATACATGGCCTACTCTTTCATTACTAAAAACCTACATCGCAATTGTTTGTAAAATTAATTATTTCACTAGCCGTGCACGACACCAACTAGAAAATTGAAGTTAAAGTGCCACAGCAAGAGGTTCAAATCTGTTTTTTTTTAAATAAGAGGTTCAAATTTGTTGAAATCTATATATCTGCTATGATTTGGTTTATACAAAAAAAAAAATATAATTGTCAGTACATCAACTGCAACTACAATTCCTGCAAAAGCAGAAAAGAAATCCGAGTGTGCATCAAGAACCTATCTCTTGACTAAATTATATAAATATGCAATGCACACACAAAAATGTCCTCATGAAAATTGATAAACAATGTAACACATGTGTAGATTGTCTATGTGTATTGGGCTACCAAAAAGGAGAATTATTCTTAGATCATATAATTATTTGATTAGAATGCATTGTACAGAGACCCTCTTAATGATGGTGTGAATTGCTTGCAGCACATATATAAAACATGAGACAGCAGTTACAGAAAGAGATGGCTGACATTTTGCAATTGTTTAAAGAGCATGCATCTGTTCAATATGCAAGGCAGCCAATACCATTCCACTTATATTATAAAGAAAACCACAGTAAAATAAATAGCTAAACTTAGCTGGCTAAGAGCCCAAGAGAGGCCGGAAAACATAAAGAGATGCTAAAATAAGGAGAAAGTAAAGCATCTTTTTTTTTAACAGTGGCCAAGCACGTGGATATTCTACAACTTCCTTCCAAAAGATTTCAAGTTACACCTATCAGATACTGTCGAAATAGGCATTATATCATGCTAATCCTGCAAGAATATATCAACCAAAACACCCAACATCTAGACCCCAGCAGCCCCCGTATACACAACTCAAACAATCTAACGCTTGAGGTAGGAACTGCCTCCAGATAATTTTACTATGTTAATAAATATAAAAATCAGAATAAAAAAGATCTTTGAACACATACCATGGGTCCTGGAATTGGCATTGAATGAGATGTAGGCACTGGTAAAGATCCTGGCATTCCATGTGGCATTTGGGGGGGAGGGCGGGGCAAATGTTGGTGAGGGACCATAGGGGAATGGGAAGAGTGTTGTATCTGTGGCATATTTGGAGGCATAGGCAAAGGGCCCATATGTTGTTGTAGCTGTTGCTGATGTTGTGGAATCTGCTGTGGATTCTGTTGGAATGGTTGTTGTTGGTTGGGGTTAAGAAGAGAGGGATGTGGACCTGGGGGAAGAGGAGGAGCACCTATTGAACCAGGATGGGGCTGCTTCTGCTCCCCTTGAGACCCATCAAAAGAAGGAATAGATAAGGGCATTGCAACTCCAACACCTGGAATGGTACCCTCATTTCGAGTCATCAACCCAGGGGGAAATGGTCCTGGAGTTGTTGGGCCTTCAGGCATTACAAAATGGCCCGGTACACGACCAGCAACAGGATTTTGCTCGGCATATCCTGACAGATGAACATATTCAAACTAATGTCAAATAATTTATTAATTGCTTTTGTTATAGGCAATTTTTCTAATTAAAGAACAACCATCCAAGCCTACAATAATAGTTTAATACTGAAAGAGTGCACTTATCCATATTGGAGTATATTATCGATTAGCATAGATACATTCGAGTAATATTACATCCTTCTGTAAACAGAATGAACGGTTGGGAGTTAGCTTAACTGCTACTAATGTAAGGTGAATGTACAGCTGGTAGTTATCTTAGGGTGTGTTTGGTTTGCAAAGTACTGGACAGAACAGTACAAGACAGAACAGCACAACACAAGGCAGAACAGTACATGACAAATTTTAATAGCATTGGATAATTTTTTTTGTTTTATATGATTTTTGGGGGACGAAATGCTATTTTGGTATTTTAGACAACTTGTACGTGGGACAAAAAGTTGTGCTGTGGTTTGGTGAGGGACAAAAATATCAGTTTTTGTCCTGTCCCTTGCCTCGAGTTTATCCTGTACCTGAAACAGTTTTATAAATCAAACACTGGACAACTGAAGTTGTTCTGTCCTGTCCTTCATTTTTTAGCAAATCAAACGCACCCTTAACCTTTATGAAATTGTAACTAAATGTATCAGATCTATAGGTTCTGTTGACCCAGGATTTACCTATATATAATATGTGTTGTATTCTTCTCAGATTTAGATAAAATAACTTAAGATTCAGTTCAATCTCTATCTATCTATCTATCTCTCGTTCTCTCTCTACCATATAAGACTACTAATCCAGAAATGTAGAACAAGGAAAGCAACCTGAGCCTACTAACTATGAAATTCAGTAATTAGATGACAACAATTGACAGCAGAAGATTTTGATTTTAAACTGAAGACAGGAGGGAGCATACTGCATCATTTTCCATGATTGGAATAAAGCATACCTTGAATGCCATTGTTGTATCTACTATCACGGGCACTGTCTCCTGGCCTGTTTCTAGACCAAAACTTTGTTGTATGATCACTGCTACCACTGCACGAGAAAATATTAATGTCACGACATATAACTTGAAGTTGGTTATCACTTTCTTCATATAGCTACAGACTACCAGGGTTCTCAAATCATGAATTTCCAAGCTAAGTTTCAATTGCAAATCATCAAATTGGAAGATTCAAAGACACAATGAAAATTAGATTGAAATGTGCCATACGAAATATGTTAGCACCTGATGTAATAATTTTGAACTAGGAATTGACAACTTAAACACACGGCTCAAAAAAACAAAATCACAACTCACATCATTTCATAACTGAGAACAATTTCGTGTGAAGCATGAACATAGCTGGTTTTTGGTGTGTCCCTGTATCGACGCTGAAGTGTCGGACACCGAATTTGGGTGTCAAATTAAAAAAAATAAAAATAATGCACCGACACAAGTGGTTCACCATTCTAGTGTGGGAAGCGACGCCTTGTAAATTATAAAATGATATATTGTGTTCAAATTTTATAGTTTTTATGCAATGGTTTGCAACTAGTTCTAGATATTTATAATTTTTCGGCCTACGTATGTGTTTTTAATAGGTTGGGTTTTACTTCTAACTTTCATTATGTGAGCCATCAAATTTGTCCTCTTTTATCTTTTATAAATGTGTTCATATAGCTACGCTACCAGTATCAAACTTGGAGACTTACGCCACTAAATAACTTCATGTATGAAATGAAATTTATCATTCCCGCTGTTGAATTATGTGGTATTATGTTCACAATATTGTATATCAAATTTCAAATAATCGTGGATTGTCAGTTTTTTATTTGTATGAAATCTCAGAATTTTGAAAACAAATGAATGAGCTAATTGAATAGAATGATTTAGTAGCATTCCTTCCATTTCTTTTCATTTAAGTTTATTTCACTGTCAATTTCTTTGATAACAATTAGTAAAAATGAAGATAGATAAACTACACAATATACAATTAACAGAGAGGCATATATGTGAAACAGTAACCTAAAACCCTTGACCAAGCAAAACTAAGAAGAGACGGAGAGAGAAAACAAGCAATCATAGAACTGTGCACTGAGCAGCAAAGTTTTGTTCACCTGCACAGAAGATATCCAATAGGATGCCATGCAAGATCCCACACATTATTATCATGAGCGTTGGAAATTTCAATTTGTGGAGTATCTTGCCTGCAAAATACATGAAAATGTAATCATCACAAAAAGCAACAGATACCAAATAAGAAAAATAAATGTGAGGAAAAATCATTTAAGTACCTACAAAATATAAATACAAGTAATCAAAATTATAAATACAGCTGAAACAAATCCCAATGAGAAAACTAATATCTGTTTATTTTAATATCTCAGCGATACTGTAGACTGAAAAGGGGATGAGCTGTATTTTTGTGATTTTAGTTTTAATTACAAAAATGTGACTTCGTTTTCATTGTGTTTCTTGTTTTCCCGAAGGGTTTCTTTGGTTTGAGAAAATATTATCTGTTTTTGTTTCGTATTCAATAGGAAATAATAAAAAACATCACCTTTATTTTAATCTTGTTTTCAAATAGGATTAAAAAACCCTAAATAGAAAGAAGAAGAAAGCATTTTTATTTGTTTTCATCATTTCTTATATAATTCTTCGAAAGCAGAAAAAAGTTAAAAAAAGGTGGCAATTTTATGATTATTGACAGAAACGAAAAAGAAGAAAAAACAAGTTTTTTTTCAAACGAAACAGCTCCAAATAAAACACAAGCATGACAAGAGAAGAACATTCCATAACATAATGTAAGAATAAGAACTACGAAGAGAAAAAGGAAGACTGCAATGCAAGTGAGGAAAAGAATTTACCCAACAAGCCAATGGAAGATGGAACCATCATAACTCCCACTGACAAAGTACTCTTCATGGAACGGATGCCAAGCCAAAGCTAACAACAGAGTCAAGAAGTTAGTCATAAAATCCATATTCCACTCAAACTTGCAAAATGATTAGAGAAAATGGCAATTTGTCCTACAATACTAGCATGTTACTAACCAATAGCCCAACAAAACATATTGGAAATTAATGAATTTGAAATTAATGAAACCTCAAAATGATCAATGAATCTAAAAATCTTCATTCTTCAACCATATTAGTCCCATTGGATCGGTCAATTTGAAATTAATGAAACTTCAATATGATTGAGAATTTCCAAATTCGGGGATCGTTTTAAAATTTTGTTAATTTCAAGGACTAAGTTGACAGCACCCTACATTTTTTTAGGCTAAATTAGTGATACAATCATAATCTACGTTCAGAGTTTTTTTGCATGCATGAAGAATATGGCCTTGTTCTAGTGACACGGAGAATATCACATGAACTGCCATAACAAACTTCACCATTTGCCTACTTAGAAATGGTATGGCCAATACACATCACTCTGCCGAGCAACCAATACATTAAAAGTTAAGAGAACAAGAGAAGTTTATTGTAGTATAATTAATAGGTGTTAAAAACATAGAACTGAAATTCCAAATTGTAAGTGTTGCATATAGAGCTTTGCTCTGGCTTTCAATGGGGCCCCCACAAGTGGACGGTGGGATTGGACCCCTCGGATTAGTCGGTTCTTGGACCGCATACCAAGTTTAAAAAAAAAAAAGGAACTGTCCTATTCCTATTCAAAGGAAAAACATTGTCACTTACTAGTAACATCCTTCCGGTGTCCACGGAATGATTCAAGCTCCTTCATTGCCCTTATGTCATACAGCTGCAAATCCATAGCACATATGACAATTAGTAACTCTGGGCGAGAGAAAAATGCTTAATAAATCCCAATGAAAGTAACAAACAGGATTAAGTCAAAGAACAAAGGGGGAGAAGGAGGTATCGGCAAAAAAAACTGAAATAAACAGGCAGTAATAAAATCAAAAGACAGTAGTACAACTACAAAAAAAAACGACAGAGATTAATTGGTCGTAAAATCCAACCTCAAATCTCTACAAAATCAGATAATCATTCCAAAAAAAAAAAAAAAAAAAAAAAAAAAAAAAACCCAAAAACAAAAAAAAAAAAAAAAAAAAAAAAAAAAAAAAACACAACTCAAATCCCTAAAAGGCTAGATAACCATCCAAAATATAAAAGACAGATGTAAATGCCTACTGAGGATCCATCAATTAGTACCATGATGAGATAGTTACCAACCTTTATTATTTGATCTTTAGAAGCCGTTAACACCCAGTTTCCATTTTGATTCCATTTCACACAAAGCACGGTGTTTTTGTGGCCATGACTGCATGGTACAAATATGAATATGCATATGAATATATAAACACAGACAAACTCTACAGTAGACATCAGCGCTTAAGTTAAGACTCACAAGGAGGAGAGCTCTTTCCCGCTTTTAGCATCCCAAAGTTTCACAAGATTGTCTTTCCCACCTGTATCACGAAAATCTCATTGGGTATTATTTCATGTTATTGAATCTCACAACCACAAGAAATTTCACAAAACAAATATTTAAAACACCTGATACTAATAGAGATTTTGTTGGATGCCAGTCAACACTCTTCACATCCCAACCGTGGCCTGGCTGAGTTCAAATGCCACAACAATAACTCTAGGTTAGTTCATACAAAAAAATGGGAAAAATAAAATATAAACACAGTATACCGAATATAGATTTAAGTAATTCAAAAAAGTAAATTTATGAACTAATTTTACAAGAAATTTGCATAGTCATATCAAATTGATTGGCTTTAAAATAAAAGTAAAAGTATGAAATTCAAGAGGAATAATCATGGAAAATAGAAAGCAGTAAAACTTTTGCACAAAAATCTAACTATTTACAAGAGACAAGTAACAATAATAAGCTGAACAGATAAGAAACAGGAAATCCATCCTCCCATCTGGTATGTCCAGATTAGAGACAGAAAACCCATTCTCATATCTGGTCCATTCAAAGCACATTACCGGTTAATGAACACTCTTCTTGACAGCGTGCGAAATCCCAAACTTTAACTGTGGTATCATCAGAACATGAACAGAACTTCAAATCTGTCCTACAAAAACTGTTTATGAAAGAGTTACAGCACCTTTCCTCCACATGAAGCAATAAAATTTATTTTAAAAGAAAAAATCTACCTTAAGTCACGGACTGATTCTTTATGAGCAGATTTATTGGCTTTAACATTGTTCATGTTGTTCTGCCAATACCTAGAAAATTGACCCGCAATTAAAAGTGCTTCTAATTAGATATGTGCCTTCAAACATAAAATCTACTTAAATATCCAATATGACGCCTTTAAGAAACCACACATCATATTAAATTAAATATTTACTTTATTGCACCCCCATCATCACCAGAGACCATCCAGTTGTCATTGTGACTCCAGATCATGGATCTGATTGCTGAATCATGAGCCTGCACATGTTTCGAATTCCAACGTTGACCTCTTATATTCTTAAGCTACTGATGACTACAGTCGTAAAATTGAGACAATAATAATATATTAAAGTTATGTACCTGAAGTATCATTTCGAAATTAAAAGACTGTCCATTCCAAAGAGTAAATTCCCCGGTCTGTGAGCCAGTAATAAGACGCCGGCCTGTAGGAGTCCACTTTTTTGAAATATAAAGTGGGATAGCATTGCAAAGTCAGTCAAATGCAATTCAGTGGCACATTGAATAAATTAACAATAAATAACTACAATCTTCCTAAAACTAATTTGAAGACATTATAGAAACACATGGTTCTGCAACTCAATATAATACAGCATATAGGATTTTGTATAAAGATCTTCAAATAACAAGATCCAATAAAACAACACAACCATATGTTTGAGAATATACTTTAAAAAGATGTCAAATAATTTGATAAACAAAGCAGGTAGGTTGCATGATAGGTTATTGGATCAGGTTAGATATAAGAAGGTGCCCAAAAAGGCCCTAATGATCACGGATTCCTAAATATAAGGGGAGATTAACTTTTAAACAGAAAAATGGTTGGGAAGGTTGGTTAGAGAGAAGACTGAGAACAAATCTGTTATACAGGTTATGTGTGTTGCAATTTAAGTTTTGGCTTATAGCTTTGGCCTTGTGCCAAAGATATTACCTTTGCTGGTAGCATTTGCTCTTAATTTCGGTATTTCCTCTTAACTTCTTATCAATAAGAAAGGCTCCCCTTGTTAGATAGGAGTTGTTTCTGTCATTGCAACTTGTAATAATAGCCTAAAGCCCCAAACCATCCAATTATAGGTAAATGATTTTTATACAACAAGAGTACAAGACAGTCCAAGAACTGAACTGAAAGACAAAATGTTGGTGCTAACTATTTGAATAGAACAGGACCCACATTTACCACATAATTGACGTTTTACTAACTAAGAGACATTAATCAAAGATAAACTCTATGTTATTCAATCCTAGAATCATGAACACGGAAGTAATTGTGCTCTCGGTTTGCCTCAGCAAATTTCTGAGGAACATCCACGTGAACAAATCTCCAAAGACAAGTTATTTATAGTGATGTACAAAGGCATACATTTGGCACCAAAAACTTGCATGCACACCAATTCTTTGCAGCATGGAATTACAACTAGTACATTTGGTTTTCATGAAAATTTCCATAACAAATGCATTTATGGAGTGCATGTTGTTTCAAATAAATCTAAGTTGGGAAACATGTTAACTGGATATCTATTTTTTTATACATGCTAAATTACAGCTAAAATAATGCACATACTACAAAAATTTATTTCCCTAGCATAATGAGATCAAATCAAATGTAGAACAGTATCTGTTTAGAAGTGTTTGATTAAATCAAGAACAAAAAATACAACTGGTATATCTGTAAGACTGTTAACAAATTATCAGCAAAACATATGTCAACCACATGTTCACAATATTTGAATTATATAACTTACAAGAACACAATTAATAGCACAACGATTTTTATTTAGAGATGTATGAACAAATTTAGCAGCAAAGCTTGTGGATGGATTGTCTGAATAGCCAGCTGCTGGCAACATCTGCATGAAAAATAGCATAAGGTTAAAGTATAAAGAAATAGGTTCATTATTATAACAATAGTTTATCAAAAAAATTACCAAGTTGCATTTCTGGAATTAAGGTGAATAGCATTTTCAAATTTAATTTTAAAGATACAATATAAATTCATTCATGTGTCAGTTATCTAAATGCATGAACGCTTGGGACAGTTAGTTCTTAACATGAGGCTCATTGACTAACTGTCTGCTGTTCAACCATTGCCACACCCATTCTTTTAAAAAGTTAAATTTCAGTGAAAGGTTGGTGGTGGGTCATTGCTTTATCCACCCCTCAAGCCCAATTTGCATGAGAGGGCTTAAGAAAGATATATAATATAAAGATCATTCATGTGAACTCAATTGAAATTTAAGGTTTTTGATAGTTGTTTCGTGACACTTATTAAATAGAAAGCAAAACATAAAAGAGAAGCTAGCTCACATCAATTGCTGCTGCCGGCGTAGGTTGAAGTACTGTCCTATCTCTGGAATCACGCTGTGACATACGAATCTGAAGGAAGATTTCAAATTACCCATGAATTTCCAAGGTGGATTACAGACAGATAGAGATGAACAAACCAAACAGATTTCCAACTTAACTGTGATTCTATTATTAAAGCAGCAATCATTACCTGCATATATCGCACAACTGTGCTCGTATAATCAACTGCCTTCCTTTGAGTGAGCTTTCTCATTCTTTTTGCTCCATGGCTATCATTATGAACTGTAAGTAAAACTGATCACTATTTAATTACAATAGTCAAAATATCCCAAATCATAAAAGTTCAACAAATTTAGCTAAGCTTATAGACAATGGAGAAGATATATAAATATTAATGCCTTGAACTACATGTGAGGGCATAGACATTTTTCTAACATATCAAGATCTATCTCATATATGCGGTAGAAGATAATTTCGTTCTGAATAAATAAAATCATAACTGTTGAAGGGGAAAGAGTAGCAAAATCAAATTATGGATTATCGTCCCAAAGAGCGGAAACAACTATGTTTCAAAAGCAAAAGTTCAACAAATTAGCCTGTCATGTCAACTCAATGCCTACGGAAAAAATCCTCATAACCGTATGTATGCAAAGGGTTATACAAAAACATATTACTATTTCATCCAAAGAAAATAAGGTTGCAAAGCATTGACTCATACCAAAACACGTACACTAAATTATGGCAAACATTCAACAAACTGCATGTTCAGCAGATCCCAATGAGCTTTAAATGTTAAAACCTCTAAGTGATTGCAAGCGATTGACTTAAGTATTATAAAGGTGGTGTTTGGTTGGGTTTATTTTATTGGTTGGTTAATTCTTCTGGAAAGGAGGGAGCTAAATCACTCCTTGTTCAATTTCCGGTCCCCTCCAATATTGGGGGGATTTGGATGAGAGAGATGTGTTAATCAAATTTTAGCCGATTGATTAAAATATCCTGTCATTAATCTTGCCTATGTTTTCCTGGTCATCTTCTCATGACTAAACCATCTAAGGCATTGTTAATACTATTTTTTCTTGGCATGTGCTACTCCGATTTTTTCCCTAATACCCGTCCGTTCCTTATGTTATCTTTCCCTACAATATCCACCTCATTGTCATAACAGTGATACTTGTATTTTGCTCTTGTCAGTTGTCACTAATCAACTGACAAACAGTTCACTTCACTCCCACCATAGAGCATCACCAAACATACATCCTGTCAAGTATAATTTCCTTTCTATTGATAATCAACCCATTATCACAAATTACACCTAAAGCATATTTCTAGTTCAATCACCCAAATTGAATCATAATTTGTAAGCATAATAACACCCCTTTAATCACCCCCATCATTTTGGAACTTAAATCCATCATACGTAAATCTCCAACTTGTGGGAACACCAACACAATTACCCAAAGCAAACCTCACATAACCTCTAAAATATTGCCGACTCAAATGCTACTAAACTCGCATCACATTTCATCTACTCCGCCCATCTTACCACCAAACCATTTAATCGCAAACTTTCTGTCCAAAAATCAAGTTCATAATAAATTCACTACTTCACTCCACTCATCAACTAGGAAATTACTATCCTAACAAAATAAAAATAAGATAGAGATACAACTCTTGGATGTGAAAACTTCGTGAATTATTTAACCGATCAAACATTTCTTTTAAAATAATAAACAAATAATTAGAAATCACACACACATATACACGTGAAAGCACTGTATAAGCAATCACAACAACCTACCGTACAAACTAGGCCCTTTTGGGATAAACAGCTTATAGCACAAGATGTTATCATGATACGCGCTTATGTATAACCTATTTCTATAGCAAAAGATAAAATAAAGTTAGGAGGGTGTATTGGATTAGGATTTTAAAGGACAATTTTTGTTTGAAAAAGTCTTGAGGATTTTAAAAGACTTTGCAGGATTTTGATGACTTTGAAGATTTTAAAAGACTATTAAGGATTTCAATGGATTTAATTTATAAGATTTTAAAGGATTTGAAATGATTTTATGGATTTCAAGAGATTTC
>Ga0228710_1003082_pt1 | contig 26543 bp, 29 predicted proteins | sample MedpolnodulmetaG_FD_177995 | JGI IMG/M metagenome (GOLD analysis project Ga0228710, IMG submission 177995) | Root nodule microbial communities from Medicago polymorpha collected in Santa Monica, California, United States - pink nodules | ecosystem: Host-associated > Plants > Roots > Nodule... | reverse complement strand
AACCCCCGAACCTAATTTCTAAGGGTTTTTCTCTCTTTTTCCCTTCCCAAAAATAAAAGTAGAAAGTTCAAAGATTGAAGGTGCAAATACCAATCAATGGATTGATACCCGAAAATCACGAGCACAACCGCGATCTAACTGTTATTCGGCATATGTTGATTGGTTTTACGCACCAAAGAGTATGTAGAAATGTCGATGCAAACACTTATAATCATAACTTTTCTCATGATATATCTTCGTATTATTCACCAGTATTTTCCAATTCACTCTTGAGATTAAACATTTGCCCCATTATGACTCATACCCCATTATGATATACCTGTGAAAAAATCGTATCACAACTGGCCACAATATTAATCACCCTTATGTAATGGTTAAATTTGGTTCATTTGTTAATGTTCCAATTCGTCATTTATATCAAGCAGCCTTATCTAATGGTTAGGATTAATACCGAGACAATAACAGAGATAATGCACGGTAAGATATGAGGTCTGTGTGCATGTAATATTTACTGTGACTCTTCCCTTTCCCTCCCGTTTATCTCCCCTATGTGCACGCACGTATTCACAGATATTTATTTGCACCAGCAGTTACCAATGATTCTGCAATAAATGCAACCACTGCAGTACATATAAGGTCATAAACTTTGCAACAGTGGGGTGTTCCACAATATTGTTAAAAAGACTTTTGTTTTACTAAGTATAGTTATTGTAGAATCATTCAATAAGATGGCACCAATTATAACACCAATTGCTGCAATCGTTGCTGGGAGAATCAACATTCGTATGCATGTGTGTGTCGTTCACATTTGGACAATTCCAGAATTCAACAAGCCTCAGGAAGATGGCTCTATCCACCTCTTGCTGCTCGACGAAAAGGTTTGTCAACGTTTTAAGTTTATGCTATGTTTTCAACACCCTGAAATTCGTTTAATGTGGTCCATTCACTTATTGTTCGTTTATGTAAAAATATTATAGAATAGGAAGATTCAATTATCTTGCAAGAAGCATTTTATTCCAAAAATTAGAACAGCTGTGGAAGAGGGGGCTGCGTATGAAGTTGAAAATGTATTAGTTACTCGCAACGATCCTAAGTATGGGACAACTTTGCACAAGTTCAGACTAAACTTAATTGATAAAACCAAGTTTACTAAGATAGATGCTGCCAAGATCCCTGATAATCACTTTGACTTTGTATCATTTGCTGAAATCTTGGAATCTGATAAGGAAGAAAGAATAATAGGTACTTTCTGCATCAATCCCAAATTAGTCAAGTTAATGTTTTGTGTTAAAGTCTGTTTCCAGCAGCGTTGTTTTCCTAATCAGGTGTTTTTATGCATTTCAAACTCATGAAGATTTTTCATGTGTTTATCTTAGATGTGATCGGACATGTTGTCGAGAAGGACGTAATGAAGGACAAGGAAGTGAATGGGAGGACAAGCAAGCTGTTGGACTTAACCTTGCAAGACTCTGAGTAAGGATAATATAAAATCAAGTGTGTTTATATTCATGACATTTTATACATAAAAGTTTTATGCATCACCTATTTTATGTTACAGGGGTAGGAGAGTTCACTGCTCTTTATGGGCCAATTACGCAGAGAGAATGACTGACTTTTTGGCCACACATGATGCGGATTCTCCAGTTGTTGTTGTGATGCAACAGTGCAAAATGAAGAAGTATTGCGGTACCATGGGTGTATCCAACGCCTTCTATGGGACAAAGCTCATTATAGACCATTCCATTGCTGTCGTGAATGAATATAAGTCAAAGTAAATATTAACTGTTTATATAATGTCAAGCACTTTAATTTATTCCAACGCCCGTAACTTAACGATAGCGAATATGCATCTTTCATCGCACTGCAGGATCAACAATGCAGATGTCCAGGTAACACAAGGCATTAGCCAGAGTACATCATCAACAGTGGTTTCTTTGGTCGATGACATGCTTCAATCTCAAAGAATGACAATTGAAGATTTACTGGACGCATCTGAGGTAATTAAGTTTAAATCAAACCATGTTTTGGTTAATTGATTGAAACATTTTATCACAATTTTTTTTATATCTTGACAGAAATGCATTGGAATTGTTCTAGCAACTGTATGTGACATTGAAAAAGAGTTTAGCTGGTATTATCAGGCGTGCACAAAATGTGCTGGTAGAGTGAAAACAATAGCTGGACGGCTCTTTTGTCCAAAGTGTAACACAGGGAGGAATGCTGTCCCTAGGTGTGTATTATAATCATATAATTGTTTTCATTTACGATTCCAATGTTATATTTATAGGAGCAATCAATTATGTGTCCTGTTTAAAGTCATTGTTTGATTTATTGGCTTGGTAGGTTCAAGGTGCATTTGCAAGTGATGGATCACACTGGTTCCACCAGCTTTATTGTGTTTGACCGTAATGTCTCTACTTATGTGGGGAAGAGTGTTCAAGATTTAATTGATGCCAAGGTATATGATTGTTTGTTTCTCACAGTCTATCAAGATGTATATCATGATTCAGTCAGTTGTAGAACCTACTTTTTATGTACATTGATATGAAAGATGATTAAACTCGAGCAAATGTATACACAGGAAAACAATCCTTCTGATTTTCCTTCTGAGCTGGATATTTTCTATGGAAAACAAATGCTTTTCAAATTTGAGGTAGGTGATGGAAATATTACACATAATTGGCAAAGCTACTCTGTGAAGCGAATTACCGATGGCGAGGATGTGATAAAAAGGTTTATGGTTCTTCACAATATCAAGGTGATTTATATTTACCTTCTCAGCTTTATATTCAACAAAGTTATACACCATAGTCGTTTAATAAGTGAGTTCCATATCTCCAGGCAATTATTGATGAAGCCCCAGATGTCTACAACGACAATGTCGTTACTTTGAGCGACTCTGTTCCAGAACAGGTATTGTGTTATTTTGCATGGTTACTGCCGCCGCACGGGTATGAATGTTGTGCAACTCACACACAAACTAGGAATATATTTTTTGATTGACTTAATTTGGTTGCAAATTAAGCAGGTTGAGTGTGTTGATTCTTCCAAATCTGCTCTTAACCAAAAGTCAAGTGATGTGAACCAAGAAACAGTTCGTGCCAATGATGATGAACAGACTCCTTGCAGCAAAGCGGTGGGGAAAAGATCGGCTGAGAAGGATAGACCAGATTTGAAAGTATACGATCTGGATGGGGCAGAATCTGCCACAAAGATGGTCAAGCTGAAATGTGTGAAGACTGAACCGAAGGATTAGGATAGAGTTGGAATGTTTCAGATTCTTCATGTTCTTATTATAACCATTTAGTGGATGTCTTGATTTTCATGTTTTTCTTTAGTTTTTATTTTGCTTGAAGTACTTTTGAGATCTGTTTTGTGGAACACCATATAATTGGTGAATGACATACGGTTCTGTGTGTTTGTTATTTAAAGTTTTATGCAATGTTCAATTTATGACTTCTGCCATGAATTGTCGCCAATTTATTATTTACAGCTAAACTGAAGATTTGCGGTAAATCAAAGATTTGTGATCGTCATTCCCAGGCCACGTACTAAAACAACAAAATTGATACAGTTTTGGTTAATAATATATTTTCATAAAATTGCTTTGAAGTTTTGTTTTGTTTTACCACAAGGTTTCGCTTTAACACAAACGTGTGGTGTAATGAATTCAGTACAATTTGAAATTTATTTTTCATTCAAGATAACAAACAATTACAGTGTTTCAAACGATGACTTTTTGAAAGACATGTTCACGTATTGCCTCATGGAACTATACTTATAAATCAAATTAATTGACCTTGCATTGTGCGGTGGGAAAATATACATGTTCTTATTCACAAAATAAATCTGATATGCTAAAATGCGAAGAATATACATTGAAGTTAGTTTCGGAATTATAAACAGACACTAATGAGATGCGGATGTGAATGTGAATGTGATGCGGCGAATATCATCTTCATACAAGGGATGGAATATAACCAATCAAGAGTACAAACATCTGCTATGAGGCTGACTTATACAATTAGAGTTCAGGCAGATTATGCTATATGACATTGTGTTTTAAAAAACTAAATAATAGTATGGCTGTTACTATTCTTGCACGCAACATTAAATGCAACCGGTTGCAGGATGGGAAAACCGAGAAAACAGCAGAACGAAGTCCCAAGTAAGTCTGTTCTGGTGCATAATTTGGGTAATAGAGAAGTATTTAATGTTTCATCAATGAGGTTTTCCTTTTAGAATCCTTTAATAAAAGAGACTGTAAGTATTGTTCTAAGGCTAGCTCATCTGCTAAGGTGGTCTTGATGTTGCCCAACAAGAAGCGTAAGACGAATGGTCGTCGTCGTCCATTGTCGGACATTATCAACGGTGTGTATATCTAAATCAGATTCATGATATCTAAGCTCAAATATCGGAGATAATTGAGCCTAATTGAAGTTTTGTTGAGTTTATGCAGTTGATAGCGCAAACCAAGGAGAAAATGTTGCGAAGAAATCTCATCTAACGCAGATAAAGGCGGTTGCTCATGGGAAATTTGTTATAACAGGTCGTATAGGCAGCACTGTGCTGGATGATCACTTCACACCCTATAGCATAAAAAATCACATTAAACGCAAAACCAGAGATGACAGCAATGAGTCTTGCAGCCGTAAAAAACCAAATGGTAAAGTTGGAACCCTTTCATCCAGTATGTCTACTACGGTTGTAGGAAATTATGGTATGGTTTTATATTAATATGTATGTTGCGTGTTCTGTTCATTACTCTATATCAGCAAGGACAACATTTTCAACGCCAAAACGCTTGATCAATGATCCCATATACATTGTAATTGACGAGGATGAAAGTGAAAACACCTTACATGAATGTGAGGAGAACGGCGAGGATCAGGATGTCCCTCATAATGGCCATGGTATCTAATATCCCATATTATTTAATTTCATACTTTATATATATTAGGCATATATTTGTTACAGAATGTAAAATTGCTTTTATGTTAAAACAGTAGAAGTTCAATACTCTTCTCCATACAGATTTCAGGAACTAAGGTGTTTCATGCATAATACGGGAGGTTAGTATATACAATAATATAATCCGAACTATTATCTTATTAGGTTCGAATCCTTGAATAATTGCTATTTATATGTAGGTCATGGTAAAGATTATGGGACACAGTTATCAAGCGTTGGAGAGCTCAATGAACAACTACAAGTTCATCACACATGCGGTAAAACAACTGCCAACACAGCTGGAATGAATGCCTTGCACCAAAGCGATTCAGCAGAACCATTTGCTAATGCCCAAGTGATAGCAGGTGGACATTTATGCATAAACCTAATCCAATTTTATATCAATTTGTACTTTTATTTGGCCAGATTCTATTTACCAAAATGAAACTGACTTCGAACTCTGCTAAACCATTTTTAATAGGAACAGAAGGATCTGATGTTCACAAAGGTTGGGAAGAAATTGCCTTTAATGAAGATGTTGAACCAGCTGATGGCCTTGAAAGTTTATATGGTATGTGATATGACAAAATCACTTATTTAATGATTAAGTAACGTTAGTGAACAGGGTAACCTTAACCCAAACAAATGATCTCGATAATTATCCCGCAGACATGGAAGACGTTCAAATGGAAACTGATGTATTGGATGAAACTTATCTAACAGGTACCTATCTGTCATAATTTAAGTACTTTCAATGAGGCTTAGAGACACATGAATTTTAGGTTGATGACCGAAAGTAACGTGTTATCATTGCAGAATATTTTGACATTGGTAAGCCACAATATAAATGTCCTAAATGCAAGGCATTGATGTGGTACGAAGAAAGGGTAAACAAGTCAAGACACACAACAAATCCAGAGTTCTCCATGTGTTGTATGCAAGGGCGAATTAAAATTGCACCCTTGAAAAAGCCGCCACAAGCATTGTATGATCTATACCACAAGAAGGATAAGAAAAGCAAATTTTTCTTAGAGAACATTAGATCATTCAACAGCATGTTCGCCTTTACATCGATCGGAGGGAAAGTAGATAAAACAAAGAACAATGGCCATGCTCCACCTATATATGTCCTGAATGGAGAAAATTATCATCAGATTGGGAGTTTACTCCCCCCAGATGGTAGAGGTCCCAAGTTTGCACAACTTTATATTTATGACACGGACAATGAGTTTCGTAACCGAATGCAAGCTGTAGGGTGAGATTACTTATAAAGCGACTTTTTCACGTATATTTAATTCATCAGCTTGCACGAATTAAATGAGAAACTAAGATTGTATGTAATCCAAACTATTTATACTAGAGCTTTGATGTTTTTACAGGATGGATGATGACAAGAACTCATTAAAGTCATCAATTGTGGAAGACTTGAGAGATGTGCTAGACAACTATAATTCATATGCAAAGTCATACAGGATTGTTCGAGACACGCTTCTTCAACATAATGCGCCTTCCATTAAGTTGCGTATATTAGGAAAAAGAGGGTATGATGGTAGGAGGTACAATATGCCATCTGCTTCAGAGGTCGCAGCTTTAGTGGTAGGTGATTATGATGCAGCTGATTTTGAGCGGGATATTGTGGTAGAGGAGCAATCTGGATTGTTACAGCGCATTTCTGTATTTGAGACATCCTACTTGCCATTGCAGTATCCATTGATTTTTACCAGAGGCGAAGATGGATATCGTAGAGATATTCAGTTCAGTGAATGTCATAATATGCCAAAGATTAAGCGGCCTTTTGTTTCTATGAAAGAGTGGTTTGCTTACACCATCCAGCACAGAGATATTGCTATATCAACGCTGGTGTATAGCAAAAGATTGCTTCAACAATTTTTGGTGGATGCTTACAGCATGATAGAGTCTTGGCGGTTGAAGTGGTATAGAGACCATCAAAAAGAAGTGAGAGCGGATATGTACAAAGGTTTGGCTGAGGCTGTCCTTAGAGGAGAAACATCTCCATCATCTACAGGCAAACGGATAGTTCTCCCGTCTAAATTTGTTGGAGGTGCACGTTACATGATACAAAATTACCAGGAGCTATGACAATATGTGCATGGGTAGGATATCCAAATCTCTTCATCACATTTACTTGCAACCATAAATGGCCTGAGTTGGTTGATTTCTTGAAAGAACACAATCTAAAACCAGAAGATAGACCTGACCTGGTGAGTAGGGTATTCAAAATTAAGCTGACCCAATTGATCAAGGATATTAAGAAAGGAAGCATATTTGGGAAAGTCAAATCAGGTAAGCATGTTTTTCATGGGAACGCTCATTTTTATTTTATATTCCACTTTTATAAACACATAGGTCACGTATTGGCTGTGTACATTTATGTGCGTTATTTTTGCGTAACATTTTATAATATGTCTCCCTTCATATAATTATCGCAGTTATCTATACTATTGAATTTCAGAAACGAGGATTGCCACATGCTCATATTTTGGTGTTTTTGCAAGCCCAATATCGATGTGATCATCCCAACAAAATTGACAAAATCATATGTGCTGAGATTCCTGACAAACTCCACGAGCCGCGTCTTTATGATATTGTCACATCTCTTATGATCCATGGACCGTGTGGGGACCAAAATACGGGTTCTCCTTGCATGCTAAATGGGAAGTGCACTAAGTACTTTCCAAAGAAATTTGTGGACAGCACAGCAATTGATTCAGAAGGATACCCCGTATACAGGAGGAGAGACAATGGTGTATTCATGAAAAAAGGTGAAGCCTTTGTTGATAATAGGTTTGTGGTACCATACAATCGAAGTCTTCTGCTCAAGTACAATGCTCATATCAATGTAGAGTGGTGCAATCAGTCAAGATCCATCAAGTATCTATTCAAATATGTCAATAAAGGTCACGATCGTGTCACTGCATCGTTTTACAATGATAGTGATGGAGGTTACGACGAAATCAAGATGTACTATGATTGTAGATATCTATCAGCATGTGAAGCTGTTTGGAGGATTTTTTCCTTTGATATTAATTACAGAGAACCGTCGGTTGAACGCTTAAGTTTCCATTTAGAAGGTGAGGAACCGGTTGTCTTTGAGGATCATGAGGACCTTGAAGAAGTAATTAAAAAGCCACATATCCGGGACACAAAGTTTATCGCATGGATGGAAGCAAACAAGTTGTATCCTGAAGCAAGAGATTTGACTTATGGGGAGTTTCCATTGAAATTCGTTTGGAAGGCAAATGAACGGAAATGGTCACCAAGAAAGTTGGGTGTATCAATTGGACGGATTCACTTTGTACCTCCTGGATGCGGTGAAAAGTTTTATCTGAGAACTTTATTAAACTATGTTAAGGGTCCAACGTCGTATGATGACATCAAAACAGTTGCAAATGTGAAGTTAAACTCATTTAAGGAGGCTTGCTTTGCGCTTGGTTTGTTGGAAGATGACAAGGAGTTCATAGATGCACTCAACCAAGCAGCTCAATGGGGAACGGCAAACTTTCTACGGAATTTATTCGTAGCTCTCTTAGTGTCTAATCAGTTTTCCCAACCAAAAGTTGTTTGGGAAAAGACTTGGGAGCACTTAAGTGACGATGTTTTAAGCCGTCAACGACGTCTTCTGCGTGTGCAAGGTACGGTTTCGTAACTAAGTTATATGGTGTATGTATCAAAATGAATTGTTTGTGTTTATATGCAATCATATCATTAAAAAGCAGCATGATATTAATTTTAACTGTCTGTTACTATCCCATCATGCTAGCACTGCTATCATTAGCTACCATAATTATTGATACTAATTGGCATGGCATTTAGAAGTCCTGGTAGGAAATAAGGTGAAATAATTTACATGTGTTTTATTTTTCTTATTCTTCAAGTTTAAATAATGCTATTTATATACAGATATCTAACCAACACAATTCCTCTATATCATAATATTATTTAAACAAGGTTTCCAAACTGAGTAACATCATCTATAGCAACTAATAGCTATTTAATACACAAATCAATTTATAAACAGAATGTAGACTATTTTAAAAACATTATATATGTTAATTATGATATATGAAAGTTTATAATCAATGCAGCTATATCATCTGTCCAGCAAATTAATTGCTGAAATGGCTATTTCTTAGTATAAATTGTTATTTCTAAATTGCAGATTTGGTGTTGGATGATTCACAACTGAGGAGCTATGCACTTGCTGAAATAGAACTGTTGTTGCAATTTCATGGTAAATCTATGAAGGATGATTATCCCATGATGCCTCTCCCAGATGTGTCTTTGATTCATCAAACTCGCAATAGGCTCATGTACGATGAGATGAGATATAATCGCAATGTTTTGAAAGCCGAGCACAAGAGTTTGATGGATACCATGACTCAAGAGCAGAAACATGTATACGACACCATCATGTCGAGGGTTGATGCAAATTTACAAGGTTTGTTCTTTGTTTATGGATATGGTGGGACAGGTAAGACCTTCATTTGGAGAGCTTTGGCATCTGCAATACGATCTAGAGGAGACATTGTCTTGACAGTTGCTTCGAGTGGTATTGCCGCTTTGTTGATCCCTGGTGGGAGAACGGCTCACTCGAGGTTTGCAATTCCGTTTACTGTGGATGAGTGTTCAACCTGTACCATACATCCAAAAAGTAATTTAGCTGAACTGGTTGATAAGGCAAAACTTATAATATGGGACGAAGCTCCTATGATGCATCGACACTGTTTCGAGGCCCTTGATCGAACACTTAGAGATGTTCTGAGACACCGCAACAACGACAGGCTTGATATCCCTTTTGGTGGAAAAGTTGTTGTCTTAGGCGGTGATTTTCGGCAGGTTCTTCCCGTGGTACCGAAAGCTACAAGACCAGTTATTATTCATGCTAGCATTAACTCTTCACCACTCTGGAATCACTGCGAAGTGTTGACCCTAACGACAAACATGAGGCTATTGCACGGCTGTTCTAGCAAAGACTATCAAGCAAAAAAGGAATTTAGTGAGTGGGTGCTAGCAATTGGTGATGGCAGCATTGGTGAAGAAAATGATCAGGATATAAAAGTATTAATGCCTGAAGATCTACTTATACACTGTGCAGGTGATCCTATTGCAGCCATTGTAGAATGCATCTATCCATCTCTTTTAACTAATATGCATGATTTGGAGTTCTTCCAAAATAGAGCTATCTTGACTCCAAAGAATGTTACTGTCGAAGAAATTAATGCATTTTGTTTGTCTCTTATGCCTGGAGAAGAGGTTACATATCTAAGCTGTGATTCACATTTAGCCAATCCATCCATGGTGAATAGGGCCGAAGATGTCCACACACCAGAATTTCTTAACACTATTACTGCATCTGGTCTACCTAACCACAGAATTAAGTTAAAAGTTGGAGTCCCTGTTATGCTATTGAGAAATCTAGACCAATCTGCTGGGCTATGCAATGGTACAAGGCTAATCATTACAAGATTAGGTAGATATGTACTTGAAGGAAAGGTGATATCGGGTAGCAACATTGGAGATAAGGTATATATACCAAGGTTATCACTCACTTCGTCAGACACAAGGATTCCGTTCAAATTCAATCGGCGACAGTTTCCGTTGTTTGTATGTTTTGCAATGACAATCAACAAAAGCCAAGGACAATCACTCAAGCATGTTGGTGTTTATCTTCCACAACCCGTCTTTTCACATGGCCAGCTTTATGTTGCAGTATCTAGAGTTACATCAAGAAGTGGTCTAAAGATTCTTATCACTGATGACAACGGGGTTAGCATGGATAGCACATCTAATGTTGTGTACAAGGAGATTTTTCGCAATGTACCCACATGAACTACTTCTTTATTGTATTTTATTTAATTTACATTGTAGTTGCAACATGAGGACATCTTTTCCTGTATTAGTTCCCAATGGAATGGCATGTACTTCTTATTTATTGTATTCTTCTTTAGTTACATTTGTAACTGGACCGTTAGAACATTGTTTTAAAAATTATTTCAAGCTTCGTTCTCACCATTGCCGACATGAACTACTCTTTTATTGTATTTCTCTTTAGATCCATTGTAGATCCACCATAATGCCTTCATTTTATATACTCTTTCATATATAAAAGAGCAACAATTATGACCCGTGCGGCAGCACAGGTGCATGGTCTAGTATTCACTGTATTCCATCATGCTTTGTTTTCTACTTCTTATATATACATATATTCTCCTTCACATTTCTATATTGTTTTAATTTTAACTAGTATACCCTCATTTCATTACCTTCTATTTTATATATATCTTCTCCCTATTCTCTTAACTTCACTCAATTTTGGTTCATGTCTTTCTCACTTCCTTCAATTAGTATTTAACAACTCCAAAACAAACTCTTAGTTTTTAATTTATTTTTTTGTTTGTTATTTCTTTGTTTCTTTGCTTCATATTCAAGTCATCTGAGTTATAAATTTCTCGGTTGGTTTCCATTCATTTTAACTTTAATTCAGCTAGGTTCTCTGGTGAGTAATGTACTAATGTATTATGTATGCTTTTTTCTTTCTATACAAGTTTTGCTTATAGTTTGAGACCCTGTTTGGATAAACATTTTAATTTGCAGTTTATCGTATAAACACGTAAGTATAAGATGTTTTTATTACAAAAGGTAAAAAAAAGTTATATTATATCGTAGAAGCTATAAACTCAAATAAGTCATTCAAAACAGGCGCTGAGATTTCTTTCTTTCTTTTAATATATTTTTGTTTTTACTTTGAAATTTTCAGAAAGATGGAGACTTTTGTGTATGTGTTTATGGCCATTATGCTGTGTGGTTGTGTTGCTGGCAAAGAATGCATTAACGAATTTAAAACTCAATCACATACGTTTCGGCACAAGCTGTCAGCATCAAAGAATGAGACATGGAAGAAACAAGTGATGTCTCACTATCATTTGACACCAACTGATGAATCAGCTTGGGCAGATTTGCTTCCAAGGAAGCTCTTATCAAAAGAACACCAACATGATTGGGCTGTTATGTATAGGAAAATTAAGAATTTTGGCGTGTTTAAGCCACCTGTAGGATTTCTGAAAGAAGTGCCACTTGGGGATGTGAGGTTGCTTGAAGGTTCTATCCATGATCCTACCATAGAACTCAGGACATTTTGTTAGTTAGTTTTATTTCATTCATCACCTTATTTATGTTCATAATTTGTATTATGGTCCTAATGAATTCTTGGTTGCAAGGGAATAAGAAGAAAGGTATTAAAATGCAATGTAAGCGCAGGGCTTTAAATAATCGTCATGGTGACAATTGCGGCCACGTAGAATTCCTTGATATTGTGGAGAGTCGCAGTCAAATACTATCCTCAATCGCAGTTGTGTTGTAGTTTATTGAAATATCAAAAACCGTTATGTGGAGGCCCAAATCATGATCGCAGACCGTTATTTAAACCCTATTAACAACTGCATAGTTAATTCTTTTTTTCAAAAGATTCAAAAGGGCATAGCAGCATAAGTCAATCTTTCCTGTAAAATTTTCCACTATTCTCTGTGGTAATTTTTAGTCAGATCCTTTAGAAGATTAAAAAGTTGGTTTGAATAATAGTTGCGTCTATATATCAAAATATACCATTTTTTAGAAGAATTCCTTGCAATCCATTTCCGATAAGTTGTTGTAATGAATTGAACTTGTGGTAGTCTAGACAGACACTACTCTTGGCTGCAATTTTCAGTTTCTGCAATTCAACTTGTAAGGTTGGTTTATATATTTATTTTTTGACAATGTGAAGGGCATTAGTTGAGTGCATCAGCTCAAATGTGGGCCAGCACAAAGAACAATAGCCTGAACGAGAAAATGTCGGTTCTTGTTGCTTGTCTGTCCGCCTGCCAGGAAAAAATTGGAACGGAATATCTGTCTGCATTTCCAACCGATCGACCATTTTGATCGAATTGAAGCTCTTCAATATGCATGGGCTCCTTATTACACCATTCACAAGGTAAAAGAAAAACTAGATTTTGATTATGCAAGTACTTTTGGCCTTAATATTGTGGGATCTCAATTATTCGACTTTGACAGATCTTGGCTGGCCTTTTGGATCAATATACTATAGCTGGAAACCCTCAAGCTCTAAAAATGGTTACATGGATGGTCGATTACTTTTACAACAGAGTGATGAATGTAATAACAAAGTTCACTGTAAATAGACACTATCAATCCCAAAATGAGGAAACTGGAGGAATGAATGATGTCCTTTACAGATTATATAGCTTAACGGTAGGTCAACTACTTCATGTAGTTTCGTCAACTCTATTGTTGATTTATGTGTTTGTATAATGTTCTTGACTTGTTGATTATGTTTCTTTTAAAGTATAGAAATTAACTGATATGGATTTTAATGTGTAGTTTATGGATTTTATAAGCATGCCAGTCAAAGCTACCATGTTATGGCGCCTAGTTATCGCTGTAATCTTCAATTCGAATGTAAATCTGTCATTTTATGCTATATGCAGGGGGATTCAAAGCATCTATTGTTGGCGCACCTTTTTGACAAGCCGTGCTTTTTAGGGTTGCTTGCAGTACAGGTAACTCATCAATATTTGTTATCACATAATTCTATGAAATCAAGACAATCAATGTATCCTCCTTTTGTATATAGAGTATGTTTCATCTACTTGAATATTTGTTTATAATATTGTACTCCCGCTAAATGAAACAATTAGACATTTGGATGTTGAACTCGGACATTTTTATTCTAGTTCAAAAATTGTATTTAATTTTATGCCAGGTTACAAAGTTTGTATTACTAAATTCTCTTTTTTCATGTAGGCTAATGACATAGCTGATTTTCATGCCAATACACATATCCCAATTGTTGTTGGATCTCAATTGCGGTATGAAGTCACAGGTGATCCACTTTATAAGGTGAGTTATTTATGCACATTGTATGTTATATTTCACTAAGTTTCTAAGAAAGCATTTTTTTTCTTTCTATTTATTGATGTGATATTATTTATCATGTTATAATTTTAATATTTAGTGGTATAACTAGAGGATAATAATCATTTAACCACCCATATCCATGCCTTCAAATTTTGTAAAATTTATTATTGTGTGTTAGGATATTGGGGCATTTTTTATGGACATTGTAAACTCTTCTCACACCTATGCAACAGGAGGGACATCAGTCGGCGAGTTCTGGTACTAAGATGTCAGCATTTGAAGTTTTTTTTTCTTTTTCATATGCATTGAAAATTATCCATGGAATTTATTTTCTTAAAGGAAATAAAGTAGAAAATTTTTGTTCATTTATTTTAAGATGGTCAGTTCCAATTCCAAACATCTTTCTGAAAGAGTCTTACAAATTTTACAATTTTTCTGTAGGAGGGATCCAAAGAGAATAGCTGACAACTTAAAATCAACAGAGAATGAAGAATCTTGCACAACTTACAATATGTTGAAGGTACAATCAATCACTCGTCATTCTTTTAATTCATCATGTATTGCTACGGAAGTTAAAAATGTGTATTATGTTTTTGATTTACTATTTGATATTCAGGGATGATTCTTAGTTTATTTCTGTTGAAGTATTTATGTTGCAAGATAATGATTTCAGGTTTCGCGGCACCTGTTTAGATGGACAAAAGAAGTCTCATATGCAGATTATTATGAACGTGCCTTAACGAATGGTGTACTCAGCATTCAAAGAGGAACAGATCCTGGAGTGATGATTTATATGCTTCCTCTAGGTCTGGGTGTTTCCAAAGCTAAAACTGAAAAGGGTTGGGGAAATCCATTTAACACTTTCTGGTGCTGCTACGGAACAGGTGGGGATTTTTTTCTTGGTTACTTACATTTCAGTAATTATCAAACTACATATATCCTCCGTCTCATATTAAGTGTCTCTTAAGGTAATGAATGATTCTTTGGTCTTTTAAAATGGTAAATAATATGAGATAAACAAATATTCTAACTATAACACTTAATATTATGAGACGGAGGGAGTAATAATCTTTGTAAACTCCTTTATTCTCTTACCAGTCTTATGCTCTTCATTTATTTTTCCATTAGGAATTGAATCATTCTCAAAGCTGGGAGATTCTATCTATTTTGAAGAAGAAGGGAATAATCCTAGTCTATACATCATTCAGTACATATCAAGCTCATTTAATTGGAAATCCGGGAAAATTTTGCTCACTCAGATAGTTGTTCCGGCTACTTCATCGGACCCTTACCTACGAGTGACATTTACCTTCTCTCCAATTGAGGTACCTATTACATTTTCTTAAGGCATCTCATTTATCCACATATTCTTATTAGGTAGCTGTATGACACCAAAGTTGGGTTTCTGAACTTGATTATGTGAATTTAGTTACAATATCTTTGGATGAGATTGACTTTTGATTAATAATTTACAATCCATTTTTTATGCCTTATTTAAGAAATTAAACAGTACATGTAGTATAAGATCCTATATATTTTCCTTCTACAACTTATCATTTCAAGACTTGAAATGTGCAGACAACTGGGACTTCGTCAACATTGAACATTCGTCTACCGTCTTGGACTCTCGCCGATGGTGCCAAGGCGATATTGAATTCTAAAACTTTATCTCTGCCAGATCCAGGTTTGAATCTGTCTTTACTTCCCTGATCTCATGCGGATAGATGCTAGGAATGTTTAATCTACATATTAAGTTAGGACGTACACGGTCATAAACATTAGTAATTTATACATATTTATGTAATTTATTATAACAGGAAAAATTAACATTTGAAACATGAAAGTAATACTTTACTGTCTTAACCTCTAGGAAATTTTTTGCCAATCACACGACAGTGGAATGCTGGTGACAATCTGACCCTTCAGTTGCCTCTTACCATCAGAACAGAAGCAACAAAAGGTATCTTCTTGCACCAAAGCTTGTATATATTTTCCATGAAAACATTTTCTTATATTACTGATATTGTGTTTTCAAATTATAATTCAGATGACAGACCTGAATATGCATCAGTTCAAGCTATTCTTTATGGGCCATATCTTCTTGCCGGTCACACCACCAGCAATTGGGACATTAAAGCGGGTGCTAACACAACTGTTGCAGACTTGATTACTCCAATTCCTTCCGGTTACTATGATCAACTAGTTTCTCTTTCACAAGACTTTGAAAATTCAACTTTTGTAATAACAAACTCAAATCAATCACTTACAATGCAAAAATTACCTGAACCTGGCACTGATATCGCTCTTCGTGCTACCTTTAGACTTATCCCAAAAGAAGCTGATAATAAAACTGTGATGTTAGAACCGTTTGATCTTCCTGGAATGATTGTAAGTCACCAAGAACCAGACCAACCTCTTATCATTGTAGATTCTTCCCATGGCGGACCTTCTTCGGTTTTTCTTGTGGTACCTGGATTGGACGGAGGAAATCAAACTGTATCTTTAGAATCACAAAGCAACAAAGATTGTTACGTGCATAGCGATATGAGCGCTGGTTCAGGAGTTAAGCTCAGGTGCAAGTCTGGTTCTGAAGCTAGTTTTAACCAAGGAACTAGTTTTGTTTCTGGCAAAGGATTAAGGCAATACCATCCAATCAGCTTTGTGGCTAAAGGTGCAAACCAGAATTTTCTTTTAGAGCCATTGTTCAACTTTAGGGATGAGAAATATACAGTTTATTTCAATATTCAAGATTGATACAAGTTTACATATAAATAAACTTTTGTATGTAAGTTTCGCCTAAAAAGGTTCAACTAATGAAAATTTAATTTTCGAAAGATTAGTCGATGCATTTCTTGTGGTTGGTGCTCTAAATGGATGACTGGTGAATTGAATTTTATTTTTACTGAATTTTCAGTGGAATGGAAATCGATTATTGAATTGTTTTAATTAACCCATCTATATATGTTATAATTTAAATTAAAATTTCTCCAATCCATTTATTTTTCTATCTGTGAAATGTTATACAGCTTGAGTAAAAAAAAATATACACAGCACAATGATTTTTGTAGTACCCATCCTGCAATGCAAATCAAATTGTTTGCATTGATTTAGAAAGCATTTGATGCCTTGTTTTGATATGTCACTTGTTTTTACCAAGTCTTGCTGCCAATTTAACTGATCCAATAATAGAAGAAAATTATAGGGCAGTAAGGTCGACAGTTTGTTAATATTTGAGTAATTCAAGTCTTTTTATAAGAAAAACTTGTACTCATTTTTTCTTGAACATTTATTCAAGTGCTACCCGGTGTAAAAGAATTTAGTACCATTTTTGGAAGTAACAAATTTTTTTACCATGAAATTAATTAAATTTCCTCTCAACTTATACTATGACAGATTTTGTAGCTATGTTAGTTTGCTAGAAACTAGCTACAAGTTTGCTACATAAATGATAATAATTATCAAATGTTTCTAATCATAACACTGTTACTAAATCCTTTTAGTAACACAATATTAGTCAAATGTTACTAAAGTCAAATTTAGTAATATAAAAATCTAAAAAATGTTACTTAAGTCAAACAGACCAGTAATATTCTATTATAATTTAGTAACATAAAAATGTATCTTACTAAATATTAAATATGTTGTCGTGTTACTAAATCTCAACAACTTAGCGTCGGCCAAAAACACACTCTAACAGGGCAAAAACCGACTCTAACATTGATTTAGCATTGGGTTAGTGTCAAAGTCGGGCAGGCTAAAAAACTCGAAGCTACTGGGTAGCGTCCGCTCTCTGAACTCCGAGGCTAGTGTAGAGTCGGTAATGCCGAGTATAATCCGACTCTACATTGAGCTAAGGCTATTAATTTCAACATCCGAAAAGTCAACCTAATCATGTAGAGTCAGCCAAACTGACGCTAAATTATACACTTAGAGTCGGACTGGGAAACTCTATAGACAACATTAAAGTAGTCAACAAAATTTTATAGAGTCGGTCTCACCAATGCTAAAGCAACCAAAATATATAGAGTTGATCAGGCCGACGCTAGAATTTTTTAGTTGTTGTTGTTTGCAAGCTTCGTTTAACCTCCAAAGATTCAATATATCCAACATGAAGATATTCTACGTCATATATTGGTTCATCATGCTCATATTTTTCAAAGGCTTCATGAATGTCATCGGGGCCATATTCATCATATATTGGATCTCCTTTTCCCTTTTCTTGAAATACTTCAGAAAAGTCAACATCAACATATTCTTCATTATATATTGGTTCGTCCTTCTCCTCCTTTTCAAAAACTTCATGAATCTCATCAGAACCATATCCATCATCACATATTGGATCTCCATTTCTTTCCTCTTCAAACACTTCACGAATGTCAACACCAACATATTCTTCATTCGTTCTCCCATCATCTCAACTTCAAACGATTCATGGACATCTTCTCTTTCTTCTTCAAAAATATTGTTTATCTTCCCATTAATGATGGTGACTGCTTTATAATTCACACAATCTAAGGCTATGTGTCCATACCCTTACACATGAAACATTTAGGTATCTTGGTATTTCTCTCTTTGATTGTGTTATGTTGAGGTTTAAATGAGAAAATAGGTTGATGGGTTAGTGGTTTATGAGAATCAATGTGATTTTTGGTGAAGGAAAAAGTTTGGTATGAAGATTTTTTGGACAATTGTAAGTGAGTAAAATTTTCATGATAATAATGAGGAGGTAAAAACTTACGGGTTAGTTCTCGACGCATCTTCTCCCATGTCTTGATCTTGCTTTTTCCTTCATGCTCTCGTCTCCTTTCAACATTTTCCCACCAAATTGAAGCATGTTTCTTCAGCTTGACTGCAACAATCTTTACTTTTTGCTCCTCTGGAACCTCCTAGTACTCAAATACACGTTCAACAGTTTATAGCCAATCCACAAACTCATCGGGGTGTAGCTTCCCTTCAAAATCTGGAATGTCTACCTTGATATCATTTATTGGAGTTTGACGTCGGTGTGAGCTACTGCTTCTAGAAGATGAAGAGTCACTACCAGAGCCATCATCATCAACTCTTCTTCGTTGTGCTTCCAATATGGCTTGTTGGGCATTGACGGTCTCTTGTAGTTCCTGAATTAATCGCCTCATTTCTTCCATCTCCATCTCTTGCAAACCTCTTGCATTTTGTCTTCGAGGTGGCATTTTGACGATAGCAGTTCGACAAACTATTTGGTGAACATTGTGGTGGCGAGTGGTGGTTTTGTTGGTGGTGAAGACTTGTTAACCAAGGGTTTTCTTCACTTCCCAAACAAAATGGCGGTGCTAGTTTTGCGAACAAAATGGCCGCAAAGTGAAGTTTTACAAAGGCAACTCCTTACTCATTTGAAAACTCACTTTCCATTGATTTTTCGCACAAACTCACTTTCCTTGAACACGGACCAAGGAGTCTGACATGCGTGCGAGTCAACGGGCAAGTAACCCATTAGGCGCAAGGAAGCTGATTGGTGGGATCCTCTTGTGGGTTGCACCGCCAACCGACCCCGATCTTCTGTGAAGGGTTCGAGTGAGAGCATACTTGTTGGGACCCGAAAGATTGTGAACTATGCTTGAGCGGGGCGAAGCCAGAGGAAACTCTTGTGGAGGCTCGTAGTGATACTAACGTGCAAATCGTTCGTCTGACTTTGGTATAGGGGCGAAAGACTCATCAAGCCGTCTAGTAGCTGGTTCCCTCCGAAGTTTCCCTCAGGATAGCTGGAGCCCGAGGGTGAGTTCTATCGGGTAAAGTCAATGATTAGAGGCATCGGGGGCACAACGCCCTCGACTTATTCTCAAACTTTAAATTGGTAGGACGGTGTGGCTGCTCTGTTGAGCCATGCCATGGAAACGAGAGCTCCAAGTGGGCCAGGAAGCTAAAAAGTTATATTTTATTGCTTAAAAAAAGTTATATTTTATTATATTACTACTGAATAAACTATGAACCATTATTAATTATATAACAATAGTCTATGGAAATAAAAGGACCACCGAGAAGCTTCTGAAAAGGATATTTTTCACACAAACTTCTTACTTAGAGGGCCTTCTTACTTTGAGGGCCATCTTGTTTAGAAAAGAAAAAAAGAAAAAGAAGGGAAGAGAGATGGACAGGAGAGAGGGAGAAATAGTAAGAGAGGGAAAGAGACCGATAATGGAAGAAGAAGAAGAAGAAGAAGAAGAAAGAAGGTGGAAGCTATAGAAGGAAAAGAGGGAATCTCAACAGAGGAGGATAAGAAGATAGGGTTTCATCATCAAGAAAATAAAAAGGGGGAAAAACTCCAGATCATGCTTTTGGAACTGCTTTTATTCTATAAAATCTTAAGGTGACTTTAAAAGCTCCAAAAATACGTTTTTCTTTATATGAATTATTTGTTTAAATTTTGATTTAGGGATGTAGATTAGTTTCACGTGTTGCTTTGATATGTGTCATTTGAGATGGAAAATGAAAAGGCATGTTTATTGTTGATTTCAATTTATTATTATACATCCACAATTATGTGAGTTAATATTGGTTTGTTTTGAGAAACATTTGAGAGATGAAATACAATTGTGGTTGTGACTGAAAGTTTTATTGACGTGAAAATATTTAATTTTGAATAGTTAAAGTGATATTGTAAGCAATTGAATGTTAACAGTTTGTTGTAACGAACAGAAAAAGCAGTCTATGAGTAACATGCCCATAGTAATTATAGATAATTTCTGTTTGCTGCAACAAAGAGATAATGCAGCCTATGAACTAAATTGTTCATAGTAAACCGTTCGCTACAACAAAGAGATAATGCAGCTTATGAGTTATTTTCTCATAGTAAAAATTGAGATAATTACTGTTTGTTGCAACGAAGAGACAATGCAGCCTATGAGTCATGTGCTCATAGTATTTCGAAAAGAATATTGTTCGCTGCAACGAAGAGATAATAAAGCCTATGAGTCAAGTACTCATAGATATTTTAAAAAGGATATTGTTCGCTGCAACGAAGAGACAATGCAGGCTCTGAGTTAAGTAATCATGATATTTTGAAAAGGATACCGTTAGCTTTCAAAGATTAGAGTTTCCTCTAACAATACCTTGAAATATTATACTCCAAAACCCAGTGTCATGTTGACGGTTGATGTTGTAGGCGTCTCTTGTCCCTGAATTTAGTTTCCTTTCTTGCTCCCTTGTTTTTATTTCCTTGTTTCTTTTATTCTATTAATATTTTTATATATGAGATTAGTTTGTAGTTAGTGTAAAAAAAAATTACACATCATTCAATCAAATTGCATTATAGTGCAACTTTATAAAGTTAATTTTTAAAATGTCCATGTGTCGTGATTTAATTGAATGCATCCGTAAAACATATTTTAGATTGTCGGTATATATAAATTAAATACTTATAAATATTTAAATAAGAGAGTTTTGAGTAGAATTGAGAGGAGAAAGGTAATTAAAGACAGTAAGTATATTGCTTATTAGGCCAAAAAGAAATGTGCGGATTGCACTTTGACACTTTAGTTTCTTTATCCTGTGCTGTTGTAGGAAATTAAAGCAGTTATCTTTTTAAAGGGATAGTAAAACATCTGGTTAATTATCACATCGACGAAAAAGTGGTAAAGCTCGGAGCTTCTCGTGTTGGTGTTTGCTTTCTTTCTCACCTCGATGTGAAAAGGAAACGATTATTGAATACTTCACCTCGTTCTAGTTTAAAATTGAGCCCAATGTTGAAGGTCCAATGTAAGTGAAATTCTCCACCCGTGTCCAAATTTTATAATTCGGAGCGTGTTTTTGAGTTTCGGTTTCTGAAATCCGTAGCTCTAGATATTTAAAATACGTTGCGAAGGCTATGTTTCTTTTTCAACATTCTCAGTCTCGTGTTAAACCAAAGAAAAAACATGCTATGAAAAATGTATGATTCATCGAGGAAATGAAAGCATAGATATATTATTAAATTCATGAACTAAAAATCAATATAATATGGTTTTTTTATATTACCTTTGAAGAATAGTGGGTAATTTACCCACCAAGCAATGAAAATGAACAATTTATTGTTGGGGTCAAGATAATTAATGGATATTATCTAAAAAGGTGAATGTTTATTGGTTGAGGTAAATTACTCATCGTTCTTCCATGGGTACCCCTAGTTGTCATATCAAATAACTTATAATTTTTTTTGGTCAAGAATAATTGCTAATATTAACTAATGACTGAAGACTAAGGATAACTTGTCGGTTCCGCTAAAAATTAATAATTTTTTCTTAACAGTTGTTTCTTAATCATGTTCTGACTAAGGATAACTTTGTAACGGTACATATTATTGCTCTAACTGATCACAATTGTTTGGCAGGCTATGAATTGTTAGAAGACAGACACCATTTATTCGTTAAATGTTACTTTTATGGTCGGCTTGGTGTCAAATTTCATGTTGGTTTTGTTTCTCAATAACAACTCATGGTAATTTATTGGTTCATCTAGTGCAGTTTGATGGGTTAGGGGTTGTTTGAAAAATGTTTAGTTGGTCCCCAATATTATATGGCTATCAGTGGTTTGGGTCATTAGAAAAGCGAGAAATAGGAGTTTTATTCAACACAAGAAGGAACAATCTTTAAGTGAAAAGGTTCCAGTCCTTTTGATGGTTAAAATCGACATATGTTGTGTTCAATTTTGATTATCATTTCTGTAGGCTTAATCTTATTACTTGCTTAACTGTTGTTATTTCATATTTTGATGGTTAAAATCTTATTTCTTTCCAATTGTGTTGGAGTTTCCTGCAATGTAACTTTGTACTTTTGATAAGCCGTTTTAGTACATCTTGTGTTGGAGGGACTTATTCTTGTTTGTGTGTGTGTGTGTGTTTCTTTTTGGCATATTAAAAAAACTAATGACCAAAGACAACTAAGATAAATAAGGAAATAAAACTGTAAAATATAGAGTATCATCTCATTAAGGGTATTATTTCTATATAAAAAATATAGAGTATCATTCTCAACTATCAATTCTCTTTTATGATTTTTCGTGCCTTTCTTCTTATCCATGTTACACATGTAAAGTATCCATTAGCTATCACTGACTAATCTAAACAAGAGAATTTTCTTGGCCACCTTTAAATGTAACGTCACCCCTACAGTTGATACAATGATATGATCAATGTTCAATCGATAAACCAAGAGAGAAAAAAAAGTTAGGTATATTTATTTGTTTGACTTTATCTTAAAATATGTAATTCTAAATATCATTAAAATACCCCATAAAGGTTATGTTTCTTTCTCGACAATCCCAACCTCACCTTAAACTAATGAAAAAACAAGCTACGAAAAATGCATGGTTCATCAAGAAAATGAAAGTAGGCATGGCAATCCCAGCCTCACCTTAAACTAATGAAAAAACAAGCTACGAAATGGTTTATCAAGAAAATAAAAGTAGGCATGGCAATGGGGCGGGGTGGGGATGAATTTTACCTTCCCCGTCTTCATACTCTAATCTCATATACTTACCCGTTACCCTACCCATACCCAGCGAGGATGAGAAATCGAATCTCATCCATCCCCGCAGTGGATAATTTTTTTTAATAAAAATAAAATTATTTTTCAGCCCCGAGTACAATGTTATAATGAATTATTCAGTAAAGAGATGATGGCGAACAATGACTATGGTGATTGAGAAGATAGAGGCCGAGAGTGCGATCTGAAAGATTGGGACTCTAACTGTGTGAGTGAAATGATTTAAAGTACGAGTTTCTATTTATATAAAAGAGCTAATAAATTGATTTTCTACATTTGGGTCGGGTTTGGGTATCGGTTTAGGGTGGATATCTATATCCCCGTTACCCGTATTTTGAAATCGGGGAAAACCCAAACTCATACCCGAACTCATACCCAAACCCACTCAAAGCGGGGAAAAACTCGTCAAATTGAGTTTGGTTCGGGAAGGTAACTGCAAATATGGATTATGTTGCCATGCCTAAATGAAAGCATAAACGTCTTATTAAATTTATGAACTAAAAACCTATAAAATATATTAAATTTATGACCAAAGGAAACTAAGATAATTTAGGAAATAAATCAATAAAATATGCATATGATGAAAAATTATCAATAATCTAAATTAATACAAAAATATATTATCATCTCGATGGGGGTATTATTCCTACAAATAGTTTTGTCACCGTTGTCGACTATTAATTCTCTTTTATAATTTTATTTTTTTTTTAAGCTAAACTAACCTCCTCAAATTGGCATCAGAGAATTGAACCTGAGACTTTGAGGAGGAGCACACTTCCAGATTCAAAACCAATACCACTAGACCAACCCAAGTGGGTTTTTTTCTTCTTGCCTTTCTTCTTCTCCATGTTAGAGACATAGTGAATCCATTGGTTATCAATGACTAATCTAAACTAATCTATTCAATAGGCTAAATGGATAAAGGTGATGCATAAATATATTTTAGTAGCATCTAATAATTATTCTATATTTAATTGTAAATTTCTTGGAACGACAAAATTTTAAAAATAATACAATTTATTACTAACTATTTTCCAATATTGAAGTAATCCAGAAAACAAATCTAAATTGATCAAGTAACGAAAAAGAGCGCTTTGCTATATATCCCGAAGGATTTCTTCAAGAAGGGATCGCGAAAATCCGTTTAGCCAATTAAAAGCAGTTGCTGTCCGAAAATCACAAGCATTATTGTTATTTACTTTTTTATGAAGCATGTTGTTTCTATTTGAAGATGAAGCGGCGAGTTACTCAAAAAAAAAAAATCTAATGGACATTGTATTGCCAATTCATACGGGAAGCTTTCGTGAAAATCCATTCTAGATATCTAGCATTTTCCAACGAAAAAACATCACACATACAAACAATAGGTGAAAAACATATAAATATCAATGACATAAATGATACGGGAATTTAATTACAAATATATCAAAAGATTTTCATCTTAACTTTAGCCAAAAGAGTTTAGATCATCATAGGAATTGACATAAAAATAGTAGAGATAACGATATTAAGCATGATGAGAAACGAAAGAAATATCAAACTCTTTTTCTCAATGTTTAATTCTCATTTCATATTTTTTTTCATGTGTTTATGCTATTTTTCTCTAACTCGTTTGATTATATAAAACCCTAAAAAAAAGTGTAAAACTACTTAAATATTGTCTAAAAGAGAAATTTGTCGCAGTGCAAGTTGTTCCATATACCACATTGTAAAATTGATGGAATGTTGTGACGTGAAATCTACTAGCTCATATTGTGAGTTGTCCCGCCGGACTACAGGATAAGCTCAACATAACTTCTTTTTCAAAAAAAAGAATGTGAGTCAAATACCCCATATAGGCTACGTTGATTTGTCAACAATCTCAACGCTGCATTAATCCAATTAAAAACAAACTATGAAAAATGTATGGTTCATAACAGATATAAAAGCATAAACATATTATTAAATTCATGATTAAAATTCAACAAAATATATCAAATTACATCTAAAATTAACTAATGACCAAAGAAAACTAACATATTTAAAGGAAAAATAGTAAAAATATATGTATCATAAAGAATTGTCAATACTTAAAAGTAATTTAAAAATATATTATCTCATTGGGGTGTTATTCCTACAAATAATTGTGTCACCATTTTAGACTATTAATTGATTATATTTTATTATTTTTCTTGCCCTTTTTATTCACCATTTATAGGTGCAGAGTAATCATTGGCTATCAGTGACTAATCTGAACCGCTGAATCTTATTGGTCACCTTTAACAATGTCTCTCCTTCTATATACATTTTATTTAACGACAAGATTCAAATATGATGCATTGGTTTCCACCCCCCACATCTCTCTCTCTCTCTCTACACACACACATATGAGGAGGGATATTTGACTCCAAGAGTAAGGTTGTTTACTTACTCCAAATTTTGACTTTTAATTATGTTAACAATTAATGGCTTGGCTTGGATTGATTAATAATAAATAAGTTATACAGTAGGTTTTCATGACTTTTAATTGCTTGGTTTTTTTATTCTTCTCCCTTTGCTTTTTTTATATGCGCAAGGGGAAAAATATGTATGCTTTGTGTGTGTGTAAAAGAGAGCGTGCCTCCTCGCAATGCTTGGTGTTAGAGATTGCTTGCAAGGGTGCTAAAATTGCAGTCATACTAGCTTCATTGGGGCGTTCGTTAGCAGACACTACTTGGTATATAACACTTTGCCTTTTTTGGTGGCAGATTTTGCTAGGGACAGAAATGGTTTGCCTAACTTCCGTGTTCCTTAGACATATCTGATCCTTTATTTTGTAGCTTTTTCTCTGTTACTTTCAAGGGTTTTGGCCTAGTCACCCCTCTTGTAAATACTCTTTGCTTTTTTTAATAATATTATGTATTGAAAAGGTGGTAGAGGAATGGGGTTTCTGTTGGATGCCAACCTAGTTGGAATGCTTCAGACTCCCCCCGATGTCTAACCTTTCTCTTGGCCTTATCAACAAAAAGTATATATATATATGAGGGGGGATATTTGACTCCAAGAGTAAGGTTGTTTACTTACTCCAAATCTTGGCTTTTAATTTTGTTATCAATTAATGGTTTGACTTGGATTGATTAATAATAAGTTATATAGTAGGCTTTAGTGACTTTTAATTGCTTGTTTTTTTAATTCTTCTCGCTTTGC
>Ga0228710_1003081_pt1 | contig 26545 bp, 11 predicted proteins | sample MedpolnodulmetaG_FD_177995 | JGI IMG/M metagenome (GOLD analysis project Ga0228710, IMG submission 177995) | Root nodule microbial communities from Medicago polymorpha collected in Santa Monica, California, United States - pink nodules | ecosystem: Host-associated > Plants > Roots > Nodule... | reverse complement strand
CCGGAGGTGCAAAATGAGAAAAATTCAAATGAACTACCGGTATTTATCTACTGGAAGTCGTATAAAGGTTATTTTTGTATTTTTAGGGGGCCTAAAGAGATATTGAGGGGGCCTAAAAAGCAATCCTCATTTAAATAAGGGGTCTAAAATATAGTGGGCTTGGTGGGAGCTTTTTAGATGAGGCTTTGTGATTTGGGGCTCTATTGACACCTCTACTCACCAGTACTAGCAAGTTTTGTTTCCGCCAGGAAAAGAATTTCAAGGTCGTAGGATAGAACAAGCCATTTCAGTGCTCTCACTATGTGTGGGTTTTCCAACCCTCAACAATTCCATAAAAGGATCCTCATATCCTCTAGCGCAAGTATATCTCCAAGATTTGGAGGAGGGGAGGCATGAACCATGAGGTCAAATATTAGAAGAACAAGTCAACTTATTGATTACCTTCACAAAGGATGTGAATGGCTTTGTAACTTAAACTTATTTTTATTCTTTTTATGATTGTGAAGGTGTTAAACTGAATCAATCCAACGGACCCATTTTTAGAGTTGCATACCAAAACATAAGTGTGGTTAACCCACTATTATTTTCAACTCAGCTTAGGGTCTGTTTGGTTCGAGAGTTTTGGAGGGGAGGGGAGGAGAGATTTTTAATTTGAAGTGTTTGGTTCAATTTTTAGAAGGGGAGGGGAGGGGAGCAAATCTTTTTAAAATTTGATTGCATTGCCATAATTATCTTTAAATTAATTTCAAATATCAATATTAACATTGTAACAACTTTTATTATTATTAGATTATATTATCTTTGTAACAATCTTATTATTATTCTGTTATATTTTTTTTTAACAACTTTTATTATTATATTATCTATCACTCTTATTTGTTACATCTAAAAACCACTCCTACTACTACTTTGTTGATGTCAACGGCCTTATTATTATTATTAGAGAAATGCTAGCAACACACATTCTAACACACACTTATCAACACACTCTCTTTGATTGGTTAATATTCACATGGGACCCGCCAAATATATATGGGACCCACATGATTTGGTAGGTCCCATGTGAATTTTAACCAATCAAAGAGAGTGTGTTGAAAAATGTGTGTTAAAATGTGTTTTGCTAGCATTCCTCTTATTATTATCTTATTTTAATTCAACTTATTATTGTTTGTTGATCCATTTTTTTTCAATGTTAATTCACTGATTCATGTCTTGTTGTGGAAAATATATGAGTCAGTTTGAGATGAAATAAGCAGCTTAGATGAGTGTTTGTCATTGGTTGGTCTTTGAAATTGTAATATCAAGTAGTTTCTTTTCTTTAATTAAGTTTAAGGGTAAAACAGTAAAATAATTTTAAAATCCCCTCCCCTCCCCTTGCGAACCAAACACGTTTTTAATTAAAATGTTTCCCCTCCCCTCCCCTCCGTTAAAATCTCTCCCCTCCCCTTCCCTCCTAATTCTCGAACCAAACGGACCTTTAAGGGTTGGTTCATGGGTTTGTGGTAATTGACAAAAAAAACCTATTTTTTGATCAAAGACAAATAAAAATCACTGATTTTTTTTTTAAGTACATAAATAAAAAATCAATAAACCTGATGAACATAAAACCAAATTTTAAATACTTATCCCATAAATAAAAAAACTTATATTGAAGTTATATTTTTTTTTTAGGGAAACTTATATTGAAGTTATTATAAGTGTTAAAAGTTGGATTCTGCATGAAGCCAACTGTTTCCCTCCCCAGTCCCCACCTTGATATCCAAAGTATCTTTTTTTTTTTGAAGAAAGATATCCAAAGTATCTTTACCTATAATATTAGCAAAAAAGGAGTCTTATACATATAAAATAAAAGGCTTAATAGCAGTTTTAACCTCCTAAATTTTAAGAAATTGCGATTTTGGTCCTCTAAGAAAAAACCTACAAAAAGGTCCCCTAAGTTTTGACCATGTGACAGTTTTAGCCCCCTAAACCAATTTTGACTTGGTCAACGCACACGGTTAAGACAAAGTGTCAAAGTGAAAATTGAAATCCAACCACAGCACCAACAGTTTAAGGTCGAGAGCGTTGACATAACAAAACTTTATCACCTCATACTTTTGAAAAAGCTCCACTACAAGCTAAGTCTACATGTACTTTAGATCAATAAGAGCTAACCATTTCTGGGGAATCTCCCTTACGTAGGAACTTGGATATCTATAACATTATTATTTATTAAATTTTGCATCATAATATAAGTAGGAGCTTGTAATGGTATAAGCCTTACACGCTCAATCCAAATATATTTTAGATTAAGCATTGAAGAAGGTTGCTTTAAAAAAAATCATGCAACATATTTAAATATGAAAATGTTTAGATGACAATTGTAATTCGTAGAAGCTTAGATAAAAGGATGATCTTTGTAAGAAAAAGAGTTTAAGAGAATCAATAAAGGGTAGAGTTTTTATCACACATGCATGAATGTAAGTAAGTGTTTGTTTCATCGAGTCTATAAATGATGTAACATTATCGGAAAAAACTAGATAGGCTCATGGCTTTAATTAGAAACCACCCTAGCTATATAGAGCCTGGTCTCAACTTGTAAAGTGGATTCTTCCAAAATGGAATTGCTTTAACAATTTTGAATTTGCAAAGTTTATGATTCTTCAAAAACTATACCTTCAAAAACTATACCTCAGAAGCTTACTCTATATATGCTTTGCTTTCCGTCTTTCTTTCCTTTTCCTTCCCCCTTTAATTCTCCTTTGTTCTTGTTATGAATTTATTAATAACCTGCTCCTTTTCATTTGGGATCATTTATGTGCTTCATTGACAAAGAAATTTAAAATTCTGTTAACATGAGATGAGAGCATATATCATTGACTTGTGTGTTTGTGTCGGTCCATGTGAATCATAAAAGAAAAATTTAAGAAAAAGAAACTAGGGTATATATATCTTGTTTATTTTCTGATGTCAAATTGAAAAGAGAGATAATTATTAATTGATACTAGAATGATTTCTACTTTGGTCAAGAATTCAATCATAATTGAGCGGTTGTGTTTTTTTCCTCGTTTCTTTTGACAACCTTTAATTCAATGGCTATGCAAGGAGATCACAATTTACTTTCAAAGGTCCAGATTTAACTAATGTGTAGATGTAGCCTCAATCAAAAGGATACATGGATTCTATCTATGCCGTTGGAATAATATGTATTCACGCAGTCAGTACATCGACAACAATGTATTTACGCAAGACCATAAAACATGACCTTGGCCATGTGTTTGGGGTGCAAAAAAGATGGCAAAGCCTTGTGGGATAAAATTGGCGCGCAAATCTTTTTTTTTCTTTTTCATTTTTCATTTTTTCATCAAAAAATATTTTCAAATCTTTACTTTTTTTGTTAAAATTTCCGTTAGAGTTATTTTATTTATAAAAAAAACGTTTTGGCATATTTGAGCATGTAGAAGAATGGATTGAGAAACCGTCAAATATAATACTCCCTCCGGTCATTTCTTTAAGAAACAAATAGGTCAACTGAAGTTGATGTATTTGGTTCATAAGACCAATTACATCAACTTTAGTTGACTAATTTATCTCTTGTAAAAGAACCGGAGGGAGTACTATCAACATAGATAATTAAGGGGTTTAGGAGTTTGAAACGTAATTAATGAATTGGTCGATATGTGATCCAAGTTTGTAATAAAAACCCGACTCGTTGTGGTGGTATGACCCAAGGGCATGTAAACCAAGATTGAATTATCTTTAATTTTTAATAATTGTAGCCTTATTAATCCTCCAAAAAAAAATTGCAGCCTTAATAATAAAAAAAATTGACTCTTCCCTTAAACATTGGTGGTGATCAATATTGAATGTCCAAATTTTAAACTTACTACCATTGCTTACTCATGATTTGACGACCTAAATGAATGATATTCTGATTGTCTGGAATCCATTTTCCAACTGTAATGATATTTGTAAGTTAATTTTGATGCCACCAGTGATAAAACACTACGTGAAACTGCAAAGTTGATCTAATTTGAGTTTTTATGATTGGACCCAACCCCAGCAAATTCATCGTTTATTAATATTAATAGTTAAAATATTTTATTGACCAAAAAAAAAAATATGAATTTAGTCCTATAGTTATAATGTTTTTTTTTTTTATATATAGTTATTATAACTTGTAAGTTTTTTGTTTAGATTTAATCTTTACAAATTCAAAAACTTTTATTTTTAGTCTCTAATGTTATACGTAATCAAATAAGTTAACATCAAAGACTAAAATCTAAAAGATACAATTTTTAAATTTGCAGAGATCGAATATCCAAACAAAAAATCTCACATGTACTAATAAAAAAAACTATAATTGTAGAGGCTAAAATCATATTTAAAATATTGTTAATTTAAGCATATGAGATCCAAACCAAAGCAAGATATTTATTATTATTATTTTGGTAATGGGAGTATTTTTACTTGCTTTTGTTGTGCCTGCTTCCTCCAATTACGAGCTCATTATGTATGTTTTGTTCCTAAAGGTTAGTACAAACTAGCATCGATATTTCTTTTTTGGGGAATGTCAAAAGGCCATTGTTTTTGCCAACTTTGGTTGCATGCACATGCAAATTTTCCCTTTCTTACACCCCTTCTACACCATTTAAATTATTTCTCCTTATTTCAACATTTAAATTTTCATATACTTTTTTTCTTCAATGGTTAGTATTTAACTGGACACTTCAATCACTGCAGAGGATCCATTTTCCTTCTCAACAACAAATATTGCAATAACATTACTCTCTGATTTTCATGATGAGATTCTCCTTGCTCTCATTTACAGTGTCTCATTTGAATTTTGAACATTTTTTAAGATTATGATATTTATTTGTGTTGATTTAAATAATAAAATGAGTTTCATTTACTTAGATACCCTTAGTAATACATACTCGCATTACTTAGTCAAGTAGTTAGTTGAAAAACAATTAATAAGGGTACATTAGCTACAAAATTATAAATGATGTATTGATATTCTAAAGGAATATATAAATTGTGACATAAAAATATACCTTTTTATAAGATTCTCTTATAAAAATTATGGGTATTAAGAAAAATTGTTAAAGTAATAAACTTGTCACAAATGTACATATGTTTTACCAAATTCTCTGTTGAGTGTAGATATATTTAACGTTAACCTTTTCTATTTTAAGATACATTACTAGTATTAATAAGAGGTAAATTTGAAGGAAAAAAAAGTTTTTCTATCATGTGCAGATTTGAACGTGTTAAGATGTTTAAAATAGTAAATTGTATTGTAACTTGTGTATTTTATATCAAATATAAAAAATAATAATAAATGCATCTAAAATTAAAGACAAAACTTTTTTTGAAAATGATTTTATAATTAAAGACGGAGGGGGTAACAAAGAGGACAAAACTTTTTATAGTAAATTGAAACTTGTAGATGGTCTTATATTTAGGGATAATTTTTTTTAAAATGATTTTATAATTAAAGACGAAGGGAGTAGCAAAGAGGAAGCTTACGGGGAAGTACTTTAGAAAATACAATAAAAAATTAAAATAAATGTCATTTTTTGTTTTCAATGTAATATTAATTATTATTATTTCTAATTATACCCTCTTGTATAGTACGTTAGTCTCAAGCTATTATATTTTGTATTAATTAATGATAGTGGGAAACACAACAAAAGCGAACAAATATAATTTGGTAAAACAACTATTATATGTCCGTGTGAGCATATTTATGTTGGTAACGACAATGCATTGCAATATAGGGGTTGGGGTTGGAACTTCATATTCACTTGATGGAGTGAAATTCTAGTCATTAGACACTATTTGACAAAAAAAGAACTATTATCTTTCTTCTTTTTTTGAAGGATATTATTATCTTTCTTCTATTTATTGTGTTTCCTAATTTTAATATGTGTATGCAAATTTTAAATGACATTCACTTTGAAATGGAGAGAGTAACAAATTTGTTTTCTCATATTGGTATATATATGGCTTAAAAGTTTACACAATATTGTTTATTTGTTTCATCGATCAGTTTACAAAATTTTAAGATTTATAGGAAACAATAAATAGAGTTTTTCATTATTTTATTATCTTCTATACAAATATATTTAACAAAGAAAATAAGTGGCATTTTTTATAACAAATAGTGAAAATAAAAAAATGAAACCCAGCATGCATGCCATTAGGTTCTGTCACGTTAAATGTCCTGTGATATATATGTCTAGTACTATTAGAAAAGTGAAGGCTTTATATATAAAAAAGAGAAAAAGAAAAATGAAAGCTTATTATACAAGAAAGAAGAAACTACCAATTGTTTGTGTGATGAATGGTTGAAAAATTATAATCTTCTGCAAAAAGAGGAAGCATATGCCAATTGTCAGGTGCAAATTTGAAAATAAATTCGTAATAGGTGCTTGAATTCAAAACCAACCAAAATCAAAAAGCATGTTATATATAAAAACTAAATTTGAGATTTTATATTTTTGATGGATTATGCTGTACCAAATAAAAAATAAGGAATATTTGAAAGCATATATAGTTTAATCGACTTGACCTTCATTATCAACTCCCTTCTGATCAAGTTTCAAGATGCTGCTACAATTTTAATTGATAAAAAAATGGAAAGAGGTATCATAAGGTGCTCCCTAACATGTGGTCTGAGTCATATGTTATACCTTTCTAGCACAGGAAATCTAAAGATGAGATTTGATGATGAAATAGCTTTCCTTCTCCCTTCAATATTAGTTCATTTTAATATTTATTTGTACCAGCAACAAAAGAAAGCTTAAAGCTGCAAAATAAAATGTAACTGAATTATATGCCTCAACACTTTAGGTTATATATAGACCTAATTTATAGCTCAAATTAGAGCAGTTTGAAGATGACAACATATTCACTTTTGATATCAAAGACACATTTGCACTTTATCTTGATAAAATAAACAAGTGTTTCAAAAAAGAGGTAGCAAATTGGCAATGAAGTTGAAGCTCAATTGGCACTTGCCCAAGTCTTTAGGATTTTGGGATGTGATCTTAATGTCAGAGATTTGATCTTTTACAGCTTGCCATCTTCCTTCATGCCTTACCCACATGTTTGCTCATACAAAAGCATATTAGCTACTTTTGTTCCCTAATTATATATATGCAAAAAAAAATATTTACTTTACAAAAGAGCTTCTTCTTAAGAATCATATGAATTTAATAGAATTAGGCCAGGTTTGGAGAACTTCCATAAAATTTTAAATGGCCCTTTACGTGGAAAGTAGTTATTTGTATTGTATTGAGCACAATACTAGTGGCCCCAAATCTGTACATCACGGTGCGTTCGGCAGAATCACAATGCTCGACATCTAATTTTGTGAAGTTTCGTTTTTGTCAAAATTGTAGTGGTTCACTGTGATTCTACAAATCTCATCGACGTGCATTATGACAAGTGTGCCACAAATATCATTGGTTACCGGTGACCAATTATCGAAGATATAAAGATGGTTTGATGATTGAAGTTATAAGAAGGGACAAAGTTCAATCTCCAACAATCATAAATATATATTAACAATAAAAATTTTATCAGTAAAATAATTGTGATCAATTATGAGGTTACTTGAGAATCCAACAGCTATAATATATATGATGGTACAAAAGAAGGGTGGTTCATATATACAAGCAGAACCCTAAAAGGAAGGTGGCATATGGTTGTAAAATGCTTTATCTGACTTTACTACAAAGGCTTTTGAAGTTCCTAGCTTTCAGTGCCTCTTCTACATATTTTTATTTAGTACAATGAAGATCACACTTCTAATGTGAGACAGAGAAGCCTTTTCTTTTCTTTCTTGTCTTCTTTTCATGCTATGTAGTTACTATAATAGATGAAACTAGCAGATTGAGTTGCTTTTTAGATGCATATATACTATGCATATGCAAAAGGTACATTCTTTTCTGAAAATTTGGAAATTCAAAATAAAATTATAGATCTGACTTCTTTTTTTTTTCTCTGCACCTATCAGCATTATTATTTGCTTTGATGTAATAAAATACTTAAAGTAGAAAGGTAAACAGCCAGCTACAACATGAAGAATTCTGCCAGTCATATGTGTATTTCTTGGCCATTCAAACTTAATTTGGAATAGTATGAAATATTTTGGTTGGCCTACATAGGAATTTTCCTTTAGATATTGTTCTAATAATTTCCATGCCATAGGTTTAAGTTTAATTATGCTCATGATGTTTCAGTATATGTATACATCAAAATAATGCAATACCTCAACTCATTCTACACCTTGTAATAATATTATTGGAAAATGACCATGTCCTTTCAAAAGAGATGAGATATACAGAATTTTAATAAGAGTTTATAGAGAAGTGCCATCTTTGTAAATATGAGGCAAGTTTTATCCAAGATTTAAGATAGTAATACAAAGCTAATGCTTATACATTGATGCTCGAGCTATCTACTATACGATCCATATATCAAATGTTGTGGCAAGTGCGAAGTGAGTTAGAAGTCCCACATTTCATAAAAAAGTGAGTGTTTAGCAATATATAGGTGAGAGGGTTCATAAATCTAATGCCTTATGGTTTTGGATAAAGACATGGTGTCAAAGTCTCTTAGCGATCCTGAACGTTTAGCCTATTGTCACTCCCCTGACTCTCCAATTAAGGTTATAGGTGCATGAGTGGTCTTAAGATTTTGAGTGAAGATGTGTTGTCTCTATCTCTTATGATCCTAGAGCCGTTGTTGCTCTTGTCGCTTCTCTGTTCTCCCCAACACCAAACTTAATAAAGTGTTAGACATGAAATAAGTGTATTCTAAAAACTCAATTCTCACATGAAAGATAAATAAATTCTCAAAAAAGTTACTACACAAAAGACATCCTCACGTAGGTTTACCCAAAATTAAAGCACTTGATGAGACGAGAAGGAATTTATTTTAGTTTAATCAAATGTACTAAGTTCAAATTCAGTCATGAGAATGCAACATTGTTAAATCTCTTAAGTCAGAGTTTTGCACTTTATTGTTGTCATATCCAAGTCGATGAATTAATCTCCGAAATTGCGTCACGCACAGTATACCTCATTCACTAAACAAATATTACATGTAGGTTTTGTAAATATATAAGCTACTTATATCATGTATTGTCTAAATAACTGTCGATGTGAACCGTAATGTGTGCACTTGAATTTTTCAAGTTATTTTGATTCTCCTTAAAAAAAAAAAGTTATTTTGATTCTATTTATTTAACCCGTGGGTGAAATTTAAAGTTTGAATTGGGTTGAAACAGAAAACAATAAAAACTCAATTGTGTATGATAAATATTTGTTTATCGCATGTCACGTCAAATTGAAGACAAATTGTACACCTAAAAAATTGAAGACATGATGAACTTAGCTTTGGTGGAGGGAATAAAAGGGCAACACTTTGTATTCGCAGCGTAGGAATGGAATTTGAAAAGGAGATTAAAGAGAGTGAGTTGACAATAACTACTATTGCAAATAGTGAATTGATGTAGTTATTGTCAAATACAAATACTATAAAAGAAAATACAAATAATTTTTGGATTACTAGGTGCTATTGTTGATTTCAGTCCTCCAATTTTGAAACAATGGTGGAGATTGTTTAGTAATTTGTTTAAAGTTTAATGTGATTGACCAATCTCAAATTGTCAAATCGATGATTGAGATCGAATACAATGTTTATCCGTAAGATCTTTTATTGAGAGAAATCCAGACTCATGAATAATTAATTTGATGATACATGCAATGTACTAGCAAAATTGGATCAAATATGTATACTTGTAAGAGTGTTTATTTTTATTTACATAAACAAAATCAACTCATTTCATTAATCATAGTATTATCAATATAAAATGACATATTTTTATGAATTTGAGAACTAACATACGACAATAATACCTTTACTAACAAGTGAACGACATTGTTTATTTATCTCTAGATGAAATTTGTCTTAAAGTTTTATAATAAACTAAGTAAAGTTTATTCGAAATGTCACCGGCCACTTGCTTACAATAAAGTTTAATAGACATTGCGGCCATCCTCATACTACAAACCGAAATTACCGCCTCATTTAATTTGTTTTATTTGTGTGTATGCACCTAAATAATTTTGAATTGAGGTTGTGAAGTGAGTATTTCTTCAAATTATATGTTGTAAAGCCAACCAATGACATGTTCAATCCATGTGATTTTGGAAACTTCTATACATAGTATAGTAACCAGAAAGAAGTTGACCGTTAGTACAATGGAACAAAAAAGATAGAATTTTTGGCACACTAACATGACATGAGCTTCAAGTTCAAGTTCAAGTTCAAGTCATGAACATAAAACATGAAGTACATGCGTGCAAACACAGCACTATATATTATGATTTTGTATTGTTTTTTCTCTCTCTAAGAATTGGTTCTCTGCAATCTACCCTTAACTTAATATTCTCCTCATCAGCAGATTCCCTAAAACACCATCTTTCTGCCACTTTCTCTTCATTGCTTTCCAAGCCAAGAATCTCTCTGATTCCTCTCCTCATCTCTTCACTTTTTCAACCACTATTAACCATCCATCTACAATGCCTCTTCTTTTCCATCTCTCTCTCTTTGTGTCATTTTCATTCTTCTTCTTCCTCTTCCTTCTCCCCTCACTCTCCCACCCTTATGGCTCCTTCTTCTGATCATATCAATCACCTTTCTCATCCATGTATATATGGTACTTTCCTTCTCTCTTTTCTCTTTTTCTATTCATCAAAATTTTAACCTTATGCACTTTGATATTCAAAGTTATTCCCTTTACACAATTTTACTCCAACCCACTTAAGAAAAATTTGATTTTTACAAAAAATTTAACCAGCCCATGAAGCTGTTATTTGAACTTTAAATTCTTTCTTTTGATTTCATTAAAAGGGTATTCTCAAAGTTTTGAAATTTACTTTTCATATGTATCCAAAAAAGGTAAGATTGTCTAGACCATGTAGTTTACTTGCAGCACGACACAAACATGGACACTGACACATCGATATCAGTAATAATTTGAGAAAACAAAAGTGATTGAATATAATCACATTTGTCAGTAGTGTCAGACACCTTTACGTGTCTGACACCACACACGCCTTCAATTGGGTTTGTGATCACTATTCAAGAGGTTCTAATTTAACTTATTGTGAATCATGAAAATTTGGTTGTGAGCAGGGGATTATGTCTCTTCACACCCAGAGAGAAAGTCTGGTTTCATGAAATGGCTTAGTAAGCTTTTCAAAGGTGGGTCCAATAGAGGAAGGAGTGGTCGTCATCATTATGATCCTGCAGAGGAAGGCATGTCTTGGCGTGCTCCATCTAGAGCTTTGGTAAACACCACCACTCAATTTCGATTTTATTCAGTGATATTTATTGTTATTGGCCTTGTTATGAATTGAGTAAGTTGCACTATTGTGTTCAAAGAGCATATACACTTCATCATCTATTGACATTTACCTCCTCTAAGTTGCACACAAATTTTCCAACAAATAAAGATGATAAGTTTTTGTTTTATTTACAAAGTTGTGAATTTGCTATTTAAGCATACTTTAGAGGAGGTGAATGCAATATTTTCTTATAAATAGCATCACGTATGTTGCCAACACATTATTTTCTAACACATACACTTTTTTTTTCATATGGGTCCCACTAATTTTTTGTGGGTCCTAGAAATTTAATGACATTTGTTTGAATTTTAACACGTAAAATAGTGTGTGAATTTCTAACACTCATCAAATATCGTTATTATTAATGAAAAGTTCAATTAGTTAGTCAATACAATATACTTACTATGAGCCGAACAACGGTGATCCTTGATATAAGACATCAAACAATTACTTATTACTTATTTAGGAGAAGGGGAAACACTTGGTCATACATTCTCTAGGGTATATTTGAACTCTATCTATTTTGATTAGAAAGCTAAAAACTAACCACTGCACCAGTATACATGACATCATCAAAACTTCATAAGCATTAGAAAGTATACTTATTTGCCTTATTTTTGGTCAATTATATAGCCTATTGATTTCAGCAAGGTGAAGTGAGACTTGATATTATTTGGACTTAATCTCAGTGAAATTTTTTGAGTTTGACACATTTATTTTTCTCTTGACAAAGATGGGAGTGGAAAAAAAATATAAGTTGATGTTCAATAATTATCATCACAAGTATGATTAAGGATAAGAAATGTTGAACAATGCTATTGATGTAATTAGGATGACCGTGCTAGAGCTCAGAAGGAGAAAGAGGATTTGGGCCATGCAATGTCACTTTCTTCAGCTGAAGATATGAAGAGACCAAATGGTTGGTACTTAATTTTCAAAAAAAAAAGTGCTTCTTGTTCTCTTGGTATAGTTAATGACATTTCTGATCAAAGATTGAACTTTTATTTACATTAGCCCATCAAGGATATAGGTGGGGGGAAGAAAATGATGAAGATTATGGAAAGGCACTTCATGATAACTTTAACTCATCTGCACACCCTCCTTATGCTCCTGCACCATTTTATCCCAATGAATATAGGTAAAACTTTTGCTCTCTAAAATATTGTATTTAACATTGTGGTCGCAATTTGGTTTCGACGCTGTTATAGAGACCTTTATTATCTTTATATTGCAGTTGCAGACTGCAATTTAGAACTATAGACCTTTTTGACATTATGTAAGTGTAAATGTCTCTATGTTATGTAATTAATTAATTGCTGTTTCATTGTAATTGACTAAAAAAAATCAATTTCACCAACAATTCAATGAAGATAAAGGGCTTTATATCAATACTTGATGGTCTTGCTGCATTATTTATTAATTGTTTTAATGAATCAAGTTGCTGAAGGAATCAGAAACTGTTCTTTCACTATTTTTCTAAACAAATTTGAAAAAGTGAAAAAGAGTTTGAAGCATGTGGAGTCATGCAGTTCCACCTATGTTTAACCTCTCAATACACGAAAAGCAAGTTATTTTGCTATCATTTATAATTGGTAATGTGTGTTGTGGCATTGAACAGAAGACTATGTGGTGGCTGCAATCAGGAGATAATCTATGGAAATTGTTTAGGCTGCATGGATACTTATTTTCATCCTGACTGCTTTCGATGCCACTCTTGTCGTTCTCCCATTACAGAGCGCGAGGTAGTTTGATCCTCTTTATGAGATTTTGAGATCATCAGTTTGAGACATTTTTTCTATCTGTACCTGACTTTTTCTTTGTTTGTTGATCCAAGTTTTCTTTGTCAGGGAAGCATCCATATCACAAATCTTGTTTTAAAGAGTTGACTCACCCAAAATGTGAAGTTTGCTTCCAATTTGTAAGATTAATCTTCCTTTGCTTACTCAAGTTGTTCTGCTTTATAGTTGTTACATTTTATTGCATTTCATATATATATATATATATATATATATATATATATATATATATATATATATATATATACCTTATAAGAACTATGACATTAGTTAATGAAAAAGGAACCAATTAGCATTCTAGTCTCCAAATAAAACGGGACTTTCGAAACACATTCAGAGCTCCATTTCCCTCTCATTGATAATTTACTTCATTTACAAGACTAGACTACTTAAAATGTCAACTCCTGAATCCTGTCTATCAATTGGCCTAACATCTTCACATTTAGGCCCTGTTTGCGAAAAACAAGCTTAATTAACCGCTTATAGCATAGACGCGTATTGCACAAGTGGTTATGTATACGCAATTTCAATAACAAAATAGACAATAAAGTCAATCTGTTTGCGTATAAACTGTAAGCAGTTTTCAAACGCTATCATGTAGAACTTATAAAAATAAGCTGAAAATAACTTATGAACATTTCATATGCTGTTTGTATAAACTCTACCAAACAGTCTCAAAAGTGCTTATTTACATAAACTCAAAAAAGCTAGTCAAAACAGGCTATATTAACACACATGAGATTTTGATTTTACTTTCAGATTCCTATAAATGCTGCTGGTTTGATTGAGTATAGATGCCACCCCTTTTGGTCCCAAAAGTATTGTCCATCTCATGAATATGATAATACAGCTCGCTGCTGTAGTTGTGAAAGATTAGAGGTACTAATTTAACTTCCACTCCAAATTATTTCATAATTCATATTTCCAAAACAAGCTAATGAACAACTTTAATCTGAATCGTATTTTGTTGACACTTTTATCTTCCTCTTGAAGCCTCGGAATACGAAATACTATAGACTTGAGGACGGGCGAAGCCTGTGCTTAGAGTGCATGGAATCTGCTATAATGGATACTGGTGACTGTCAGCCTCTATACCATTCAATCAGAGATTATTATGAAGGAATGCATATGAGAATTGATCAGCAAGTTCCTATGCTTCTTGTTGAAAGAGAAGCACTTAATGATGCTATTGTTGGAGAGAAGACTGTAATGAAAATTTCATTCAATTCTTTGTTTTAGTTAATTAATTAAAATTTCAATTCCTCTTAATTACTCTATATTGTTTCTGTCAGGGATTTCACCATTTGCCAGAAACAAGAGGTTTATGCCTTTCAGAAGAGCAGACTGTAACCAGTGTATGATATTTAAACACATGTTCATTTGTTCTCTTTGATTAGAATGTAGAAGCTATCATGAACAAGTTAGAAAATGTTTGTTAAATAATTTTATTATTTTCTGATTTTATGTTGTTTCAGATACATAGAAGGCCAAGAATTGGAGGCCATAGACTTATTGGGATGAGAACTCAACCTCAAAAGCTGATAAGAAAATGTGAAGTTACAGCAATTCTTGTTCTATATGGTCTACCAAGGTAACTATGGACAGGGAAAACTTGGCATTTTGACCCCTCAGAAATTACCTTATGAAAAAATTGTAGTTCATACATATTTCCATTTAGTGAATCATCAATTTAGTGATTGAAATAGAACAGGTTCAGTAATTTGATCTCCAAAATTAATGATATCCTAAAATGATCCATAAAATTGAAATGTTTTTACCTGATATTTTTATGGCATGCAGGTTACTAACAGGTGCTATACTTGCCCATGAGTTGATGCATGCATGGTTACGCCTTAAAGGTAATATACACACATTTTCATTTATGTTAGTATTCCAACTTCTTAGTATACATGACTTTCATATCGTTCATCTTGAAATAAGCAGGTTATCGCAATCTCAGTCCTGAAGTAGAGGAAGGTATATGCCAGGTTCTGTCATATATGTGGCTTGAGTCAGAAGTTATGCCAACAACAAACTCTCATTGCATGGCATCAACATCCACAGCTGCTGCTTCTTCCTCAAAGAAAGGTGCAAAGTCTCATGTTGAAAACAAATTGGGTGAATTCTTCAAGAATCAAATTGTCAATGATTCTTCTCCAGCTTATGGTGGTGGTTTTAGAGCTGCAAATGAAGCTGTTAATAAATATGGTCTACGTAGTACTCTCGAGCATATTCGTTTGACTGGTTTTTTCCCTGTGTAATAAGAAACACATGTTCTCTAAGTATGGATTGAAAAGCTTGTTGTCTTCTTTTTAATTGTTCTACAAGTGACTATTGGTCTTTTTTTATCCAACTTGGTCTCTTGTATTGCTTCAAAACTCAAGGCAGAGAGAGGCTCGGACAACTTCTATATGGTCCTGTGAGGATGTTAGAGTACAATTTGACAAAAAAAAAAATTATGTATTCTCTACTTTCGTTTCCTAATGTATTTAGCTAGTATTTCATCAATGAAGTTGACAATATGCTGAGTACCGTTGCTTTCATAAATATTTTTAAGCAAAGCCTCCCTCACTTATTGATTTTTTTTCAACATAATAGCAAATGAGCTTAAAGAATAACTACAACAGAAAGTAAAATGTTATAATGACTGGACCTATTTGAAGAATTTTGTCAGAGAAATATTCCCTATAAATTGACAACTTTTTTAAATAATGTTCAGAATGACCCTATAACAAATCCAGAGTCCTTGATAATGAATTTATCACTTTCACTACGGGCCAAATGAAAACAATGGACTACAATTAATATTCTAAAGTGTGACAAAAATAAAGAAAAGCAAAGGTGTTCATGTAACTATCATTGCTATAGGAAGAATGGGTCACTTCTCAAAAGATTACATGGTGCACAACACTGCAACAGGACTAGATGCCTTCAAATGCAATTGTTAAATCTGTCTCCTTAAGGCATTGAGTTGCAGTTGCAGTTGCAGCTTTGCTATATAGTAATTTCATTAGCCTTCCATTTTTTCTGAGTAAGACCCATAAGTAACAGCCTAATATTAAATGCTGTTCAAGTTTCTGTACAGGCAAAAATGCGATCCACACAGTAGCACTACAAAGTTGCCCAACCATGAGAATCTAGGAAATGAGAACTTCAATCGATTAATATAACTTAACAGTCTTAACCCTCTTGCATGAATAAGTAACTTCGTTTTTTTACTTCTTGCAGATCAGACTCTAAAAGTTGATGGGTGTATCATACAGTAGTAATCTCCGCTAAAACCATCTTCAGTGTCTCATAAGTCATAAAACAAATGCCTACACCAGGCACCACCTTATAGTATTCAGGCAAAATTCCTCTGTAAAGGCCACGCAAACCTTCCGACCGGAATATATGCTTGAATGTGCCAAAGAGACCCGTATTGTACACACGGGCTCGCCCACCAGCCCCCTCAAGTTGCTTCCTCCGTCTAACAAGATCCAATGGAAATGTTGCTGCATATAAGATAACAGATGAATTCAACCATAGTCATTCTAGTCTATAAGAGATTCACTATTACATGATCCCTTCTTATGTGAAATGCACCATCAAATCAAGACTCGAGTAACGTTATAAATTGACCCTAAGATAACAGATGAATTCAACCATAGTCATTCTAGTCTATAAGAGATTCACTATTACATGATCCCTATTTATATGAAATGCACCATCAAATCAAGACTCGAGTAATGTTATAAATTGACCCCGGTGAGAACTAATTCCAAACCGAGAAATCTAATCATATTTGAAATGAATAAGCTATACAGACAAAACATAATTTGTTATTGAAGTGGTCATGTGTCTTTGACAAAGTTGCAAGCCTGCACTGGACAATTACATTTACAGGTCATGCCTAAGAAAGACAGCACTACACAAGTATCGAAACTACGAGACTCTCCGCAATTTGTTGTCAAATTGACAAGATATGGATGAACAAGTTTTTCTTATGATAGTAGTATTTAAACAACTAAAGAACATGAAAGATGCTAGCTATGAAAACCACAAGCCTATCTGAACATACAGTTGTTGTAGCAGTGGCAGAGAAACTTTAGAATACTATTGCTGAATTGGTTCTACTAGAGTTTTGTATGCATGTAGTTAGTGTCAATAGAATACAGTTATGATAAAATCCACCATCCAATCGATAATTTATGGTTTTTCTTTCTTTGAAGGAACTCTAGATCTTTCCTATCCTATGTTGACAATTTCATTTATCCGTTGGCTTTTATCATGAGCAACTATATTATAATTTCTAACCACAATTTTCTTCGTTTAGGATTATGCTGATCGATACTATTAAAGCAGTAAGAATAGATTCCTCAGAAACATGTGAACAAGTACAGAAGAATTCTGATATCCGTCCAAACATCAGGTGAAGGTAACCTAAGTGAGAAGCATACCTCAAAGAGGACACCTCTCACATTTGGTAACCGATGGAATGATATAGGTTCATCCACGAAATGACCCCACGTGACGGAATCAGCTGCATAACTTGGGGAAACATGTCATAAAATAAAACTTGGGAACATGATTACTTCAGCAAGATCTTTGGACAATAATAAATTTCCTGAAAAACAGGAGAAGTGTCATTTTGTTGTCTTCCCTTACTAAATTTTCAAATGGCAGATAAAATAACAACTCCATCCTGGTCTCTGGTTCTAGGGGTCAGTCTGGTTAGATGCTTGGTGCAGTTATCTGCATCAAAAGCATAGCAAACCACTACAGATATTAACTTCTTTAATATTATTTGTTTCAACAAATTCAATAGTTTGACTAAAGGATTCTTCAATTTTAATTTGACTGGTTGTTAAATATTTGATGCAAACAACACTAAATTGAGAACTCTCGATGCCAGAGATGTAGGAAAAAGGTAAATACCAAAAGAATATGCAAACCCCAATTGCAAGAAACATCAAAAGGCAAATTATCAGGAATATGTACCAGCGAAGTAACCTCAAAAGTTCAAATAATCAAGAATATGAGAAAAAGAAAATAAAAAGTGCAAGTTAACATTTTTCCTTTTTGATAACTAACCTGTTGATGATGCAATGCCTGAAAGACTGCCACAAGCCAGACTAACAACAACAGTTGAATCATCGGATCTGGTGAGTAGAAACAATAAAATTAATATAACTGTAGTTATGAATATACATGAACTAGAGGAAAATCAGTGGTTACATTAAAATGCTGAATTACTTTAGAATTAATACCTGTTTGACATCCAAAACGATCTCAAGCTTTCATATACGGAGAAGCTGATTGCTATATTTGGCCCAACAGTCTGCATTTAGCACCAGTAAGTGGCTAAGTCCACAAGAAAGGAATGTATACTTTGAGTAATGGTAAATTGATAATAACATCATACCAAAAGGGTAGTTCCAAGTCCCTTATAAAGGCCGAGTAATCCCTCTTCCTTGACAATTGTTTGTAAAGCATGTCCAATACCTCTATAATACGCAAAATTCGTCTGCAAAATTTTAACAATTCTAATTGTTACAAAGAAAAAGACAAATGCAAGAATATTTAATAACTAGCTGTGTATGAACAGTTTCAAAATAAGACAAAGTGAAGGTCAGAGTCCAATTATTGCAAGGCTCCAAGATCCCAATTACGATGATGCACATGACGTATCTAAAAAGCATTTGATGATTTAAATCTTACCTGTGCAGCAAGCCGCGTTCTAACAAGATCCAAGGGATAAGTAGATGTAGCAGCAGTTATGCCTGCCATCCCACCACCAACAAAATGTATGCAAAGGTCTGTGCTGATATTATCTCTATTACTTTGCAGTTGCGGAACCGTCCTCAGCAACTGCACATATAAAATTAAAAAAGAAATCAATATAAAAAAACAAAATCCTGAGAACAAAAGTACATATCTGTCACCACATAATACCCATATACTTACCTTCTTGTAATGCTCGTAGGAATAAAAGTTAACAGAAGAATAAGGTAATCGGTGAGCAATTGTAACAAGATTCCCTTTCCAAAAAGCCCTAAACCCCTCTTCATGGATTATTCTTGAAGCCTCATTCCATATACTCGCTTTCCTCAAAGTTGCAACGTTTGAATGCATCCCCTGAATCTGAAAAATCCAAACAAACCAAACAAAAAACATTTTTATAATTCTAGAAATCAACATCCTCAATAACATGTGCTCCCACTGTCTCTCTCATTCATCCATATTGAGTGAATCACCAACTTAGTTACAAAAACTATAACTTAAAAACATAAGCAATTTAGTCCCCAAAATTATTGAAATTCAAGAGACCAAAACCAAATGTCTGTTTAGATTTACTTATTTTAGCTTTATCTACTAACATAAACACTTGTAAGACTATGACCCATTCGGATAAACAACTTATTCGCAGCTTATAGCACAGAACAACTTATGTGTAAGTCATTCCTAAAGCAAAAGATAAAATAAAGTTAAATTATTCTTGTATAAGCTATCACCTGTTATCATTAGCTATCTTGGAGAATTTATTAAAACAAAGCTGAAAACAGCTTATAAACATGTCATTAGCTGTTTTTAAAAGTTCTTCCAAATCATCTCACAAAACTTATCTCAGTAGATAAGCTCAAATAAGTCAATCCAAACAGGTCCTATTTCGAAGAACTTCTAAAAACAGCTTATGACATGCCCATATACCATTTTCACCTTATTTTTCATAAGTTCTCTAAGATGGCTTAAGAAAACAACTAATAGCCTATCAAAAAACAATTTAACTTTATTTAATCTTTTATTACACAAAATTTAGCTTATGAAAACAGCTTATAGCTTATCAATAATAGCTTAATACATAAGTGCTGATATTATTTTTTTTGAAGGACATGAGTGCTTATATCTTAAGCTATAATCTACAAATTAAGTTGTTTATCCACAAAATCATAGGCAACAACCAATTCAGTCCCCAAAATTATCGAAATTCGAAACCAAATTAATAACTCATACAATTTAAAAAACTAAATCAATCATTCACTAAATGAAACTTAGTAGCATAGACCAAAATACAAAATTACAAATACCCAAGCACAAAACGAATAAAAAAGATAATTTTTTTATGAAATTAAACATAAAATGAATAAATTTTTAACCTGAAAAAGGATTGTGAGTCTAGCAAGTGGCGCAGTACAAGTTTTACTCAAAGCTCCGGCAACTCCTCCAGCGAGAAGCTGAGAAATAGTTCCAATCTGTTGCGGCGGTGGTTGTTGTTTAACTAACTTCCGGACACCGCCGTCCACCGCCACACCAACCCTAGCTTCCGTTTGCATCTCCAAATTCCAATTTTACCCCTCTCTATTTCTTCTCTATTACTCTTAACAACACTTTCTGTTATTGAAATTGAATTTCTTCACTTTCAATTGAAGAAGAAAACACAGCATTTTTTTTTTCTCTCTGAACCTTTTGCTATTAAGCGACGTCGTTTTTGCGATTCGGTTTGTTCAAAACGGTAGCGTATTAAGAAGGGTTTGCTTCAAGAGGAGTGTTTAAAGGATTAAAGGTGTTGGTGGTGATCTAATGCGGTTGATTGCAGCGTGTTATTGTGTTTCTTGTTTGATGTGGGGTGGATTTTGGGTTTAAGGGGTGTTAATGTGGGAGTAGGTATAGGGGATAAATTTGGGTGAGGAATATGAGGTTTGTATAGTGAGGAATATGCGTTGGATTTGAAATTAGACAGCTGTGGATATTAAGGGTAGGGTCTACGTCGGTTAATTCAAGTGTCCTATTAAATAAAGACATGTGGATTGGGATTTATTGTAAAACATTCCTTTATCACCTTTACAATTTACCATGACCCCACAATGACTAGCTTTGCTTTACCTCTTGGAAACCTTTTTGGGTATTGACGGGATATATCAATCCTTATTCCTTAGCACTAAGATGAGAGCAAATATCTATTTGTTAAAAGGTGGGAAAGAAATACAAGAGACTTAAATTAAGTGAAGTGTATTAAAGATGAAGAAGATAAAGTTTTGGTTCACAAAAAAGATATAAAGGATACATGAAAGAAATATTTTCAAAGTTATTTAATGAAGGAAATGAGATCTCATGAGACGCTAATAAGCTGAATACTAGAGAGGAGAACAAAATTATAATTATTATCGTCAGATTCAAGAACACGAGACTAAAGAAGCGTTAAAAAGGATGAGTAATGGCAAGACAGTTTGGTCAGACAACATACATATACATAGAAGTGTGAAAAATTCTTGGAGAGAGATATTGGGGGCTCACATGAGTCATACCATGAAGTTAATAGAAAAAAATGATAGAAAAGAGACCTAAGTTAAAGAAAATCAATTCAATTTTATGCTTGGGAGGTCAACAATGGAAGCAATATACTTACTACAACCTTTGAAGGAGCAATACTAAATGGATCAAAATGATGTGCACTTAGTATTCATTGATTTGGAGAGGGCATGTGATAGAGAAATAGGAGTGGTTTTGTGAAAAGCCCTAGAGAAGAAAGATGTTAGGGTGGCCTATATTAGAGCCATCAAGGATATTGTTGGAACATGTGTGGAAATTGAGTAAAAAGACTAAACACAAATTCCCATGTTCGGTAGAACTAGTATTATCTGAATTGAAAAAAATGGAAGTCTCACATCGGATGGATCACACATTAGTAGTATTTATATAGTGGGGGTGTACCTCTAATAGGGGTACATAATTATGTGAACGAAGTAAGCACTAGAGAAAAATATATATTGATATATATTTTATTATTTGGAAATGATAAATTAAATAATTAATTTAATCATTATTAGAAAATGTTTTCTTAGTCCCCAAGTAGGGGTGAGCAAAATATCCGGTGACATGGAGAAAACCATATCCAAATCCAAAACCATATTCAAATAATCGGATATTTACAAACAATAATTAACCGGTTTCTTCTAAAATGGTTGGTCATCCACTTTTATAAATCCGATTTTTTTATTGGATGTCTATATCCATAACCATATCTTTTTTTTCCCTTTTTTTTTCTTTTTTTTCCGACTAAACCAAGGTAACTCTACATTCTTGTCGCACATTATCACTCATTGTATCGACATTTTGTACGATCATAATAGTTGTAGATATAATTTTCATCGTTACTCGTATTATTGTTACACATGCTTAGCAATTAGTATACTTTGACACTATCCCAATTTTTAAATTCGTGAAAATTAACTTTTATTTATTCACTGGAACACAAGTGAACAACACGATACTTTATTGTTTAAGCAATGAAAATGAAAATTAGTAACATGTGAAAGAAGCACCGTTGTTTTTATAGTTTTTAGAGGTTTCGATTTGTTTAGTTTCCATATACACAGAGTACATGATTAGAAATGGCTGGAATAAGTATATTTTTGAAAAGTTTGAATTCTGAACAAAATGGTCCAAAAAATAAAACCGATCTTTTTATTAAATTGGTTGTGTTCATTTTTACTAAAAAAAGTTTTACTTTTTTTACAAAATTTGGTCTTAAAAATTGGTTTAAAAAGAGAAATAACCGGTTTTTAAAAAACAAATAACCAATATTTAATCCGGATTTAACAAAAAATCCGGATAATTTTATAAACCAAACCATATCCATTTATAAACCAATTTTGTAAAAATAACCGGTTATATATCCATAACCATATTCATAACCGGTTTACAATAAAATATGGTCATGGTTAGAAATCCAAAACCAAATAAGTGGTTTATATATGGATATGGTTTGGTCGGTCAAAATATCCGACCATGCACACCCCTATCCCCAAGTTTTGCTAAAAATATTTTGGAACGCAATCTAGAATATTTTGGAACACAATCTGAAATATTTTGGTAGGCAATCTAATATATTTTAGTACATGATCTGAAATATATTTTGATACACAATAATATATTTATGTACTAAATAATATATTTTTGTAATCAATATGATATATTTTGAGACTCAATTTGAGATATTTTTGTACTAGATCTAATATGAGAATTACTTGCTCTCAAAGTTTCTCACTTATTAGTTGTGAACTTTCTATATAAATAGAGAGCTCACACAGTGCATTCCACACACCGAAAGTCATAGTTGATACTTTCTGTGCTTTTCCTCTCTTCTCCCTCCTTCGACTTTTGTTGACAAGTCCTTCTCCTTTTTCTACTCCTTTCTGTCCCTTCGGAATTTAGAGTGTTCCTGAGACCATAGTCCCTATTCGGTTTATTATCCTTTCGGAAATAAGAATGGTCTTAAGAGCATAGTCCCTTCGATAATTCATTCCTTTCAGAATAAATAATATTTTAAGATCATAGTCCCTTTTCGGTATAATAAGAATGATCTTAAACATATATATTCTTCTTCAATTCATGGAGAAGTTAGATGTTAGAATGGTCATAGCACCATATTTGAGTGATTGAAATACCATATTGATATTTGGAGATGTTAAAAATTAGAATGGTGGTAAAACCATATTTGAGTGGTCTCAACACCATAATTGAGTGGTTACAGTACCATATTGGTTTCAGTATTAAAAGAGTGGTTTTAGTACCTTATTGAAGGTGTAATTCTCAAACGGTTTTCTACAGTGCAATAGTTAACCGCACAGTTGTAGTTGGACTTGTTTTATCCTAGAGGCGGCGTGGTTGATAGTCTGCCTTGCACAATTTTGGGCAGTGCCACGAAACGTCTTAAAGAGAGTGGTCTGGTTGTGACTCAACCTAGTAACAACTTTGGTAGAAAATAGAATTTGGAAAACCAAAATACAATAGTTTGGGAATCCAAAAACAATAGATATGTATGAGGGGGTCTCGACTAGTGTGAGAACATAAGGTATTGAAATCAAAAAATTTCCAATAACAATAAGACTGCACCAAAGTTTAACACTAAGCCCTTATTTTTGGATGTACTTACGGAATAATCCAAGAGAGAGCACAAAATTCTAAGCTTTTTGCAGATGATATAGTCCTACATGGAGAGTCGACGGAAGAATTAAATAGGAGGTTAGAGACATAGAGACAAGCCTTAGAAACATACGAGTTTCGCTTAAGTAAAAGCAATGCATAGTATATGAAATGCAATTTTAGCAAGAGGGGGAGCGTTTCTAGTGTAGAGGTGAAAGTTGACGATCATATCATACCACAAGTTACATAGTTTTTATAATGTGGGTCTATAGTACAAAACAACAGAGAAATAGAAGGAGATGTAAACCATCGGATCCAAGTTGGATGGTTGAAATGGAGGAGTGTCTCAGGCGTTCTATGTGATACAAAAGTACCGCTTAAGTTGAAGGAAAAATTTTATCGGACAACAGTAAGATCGGCGATGTTGTACATGAGAGTGTTGGGTGGTTAAGAACCAACGTAAACATAAAATAAGCGTAGAAAAGATAATGATGTTGTGTTAGATGTATGGTAAGGCTGAGATAGAACTAAAAATGACGACATTAGAGAGAGAGTTGGGGTAGCACCTATAGCAAAAAATATGGTAGAAACTAGACTTAGATGGTTTGTGCATGTAGAGAGAAGACCTGTGAATTATGTAGATTAAGGAGAATAGATCAAATGAAGGGAGACATCACTAGAGGTATGAGTAGATCTAGAAAAACTATACGAGAAACTATTATGAAGGATCTAAAGATAAATGAGTTGGAGAAAGGCATAATTTTTGATAGATTACTATAACATCGATTATTGATTCATATAACTGATCTCACTTAGTAGAATAAGGCTTGATTGATGTTATCGACTGAGTTTAATTTATTGACATGTTGCATGTGAAACTTTTTTCCACATGCATCAAATGATATGCAAGTGTAAATGGTCTTTGAAATATGTCGTATTTCTTCGGTCTTAAAGTATAAAAGAAGAAAAAAAATCAAACAAAATAGATGTATATAGTTTAAATTTCTAGTCAAACACATTAACTTTGTTTAACTTTTTATTTTTATTTTATTTGAGACCTGAGTAATACAATAACTCATTATGATCTTGCTTATACTTGTAACCTGATACTAAATGGAGTATGCATAACTGCAAATTGTGATTATAAGGTTTGGAATGGAATAGATTTGGCGTTTTATATTTACTGTAATTATTTGAGCATATATACTCCTTATGTTTTGTTTTGAGGGCTAGCTTATATACTCAGCCAAGTATAAAGAAAGAAAGCATAAACAAGTACTCCTTCTGACTTCGACCATATTTATCAAATATCAATGGAATTATGGAATTGTCGGCACAAAAATGAACAATGTGAATCACATGGATTCTAAAGTCTAAAAAATCAGATTGACTCATCTTTTGTTGAATACGTAGTACAACTACAATTGTTTTGAAATATATCCTGCAATAGCATCAGTTTTTTGAACGACTTTTTTATATGTAGTTTAAAATTAAAATTAATTTCTCATCTTATTAGGGTTTCAATGGTTCAGATAAAACCGATAAAACTAAAAAACTATACCGAAAAAAAAATTACAAAACCGACAAATCAATATACAAATTTTGGTTTTGGTTTTGGTTTGACGTATTTCTTCATTATGGATGGAAATTGGTAGGCCGTATTTGAGGCAGGGCGAAGAGGGACCGCCCTAGGCCCAAAAAATTAATACGAAATTTGGGCCTCAATTTTTTTTAGGGGTCTATTAGGCCCTTAAAAAAGTTGTTTAGTTTTTTTTGTATCAAATTTGATGTTTATATAGATTTATTAGTTAGGACACAAATTGTAGGTTTGTCCTAGACCACCAAAATCTCAGAAACGACACTGAAAATTGGTGCTATCATGCTCAATAATGTTCAGAGACATGATCTTTTAAGAACTGTATTTTACCATCAGTTTTTTTTTGTTACTTTTTTCTACCATCAGTTTGGAGAAGTGTAGCTATCTTAAATGAGATTATGTTTCACATTTCCTTGAATAAAATCATATTTTAAACATTCTATTTGTACTTTAACCCATCTATCATAGTTAACACTTATTTTCCTTAATGATTTTCTTAAGTAATGATTTTTTTTTTACTATTTTGATGACTCTATGCAAGTTGAAAATTCAAAGGTATTTACGTAACTTTTAAATATTTTTATGATTTTTTTAATTGATTTTTAAACGAACGGTTAATCAAACCAAACCAAATACTATTCGTTTAGTTTGGTTGGGTTTCACTTTTAAAAAGCGATGAGAACATAATCAATCAAATTGATATACATTTGATTAATTCTACCATATTTTATCTCAGAACCGAACTAAATTGTTTACATCCAAACACCTTTTACAAGTTTTTTTTTGTTTCGACAGAAACCTTATACAAACTTTTTTTTTTTTTTTGTTAAAACCTTATACAA